>ENA-UPSY01000673-UPSY01000673.1-human-gut-metagenome-genome-assembly--contig:-NODE-673-length-40240-cov-56.586684_pt1 | contig 40240 bp, 28 predicted proteins | sample MGYA00250044_ERZ773365 | MGnify/ENA primary metagenome ERZ773365 (study PRJEB29103, sample SAMN06111932) | human gut metagenome | biome: human gut; feature: ankylosing spondylitis patient; material... | reverse complement strand
GCCTCGCGTAGCTGCGGTTCATTGGCACCTTTGCCGTTAAGGATCAGTAAGCTGGCAGTAAACGTAGACATCATCAAGGGAACCTTTATTGCTCAATGTTGCATAAAGTGTACCGCATGACGCCAGCGAAGGCCGGAGGAGAGACAAAAAAATAAGCCCGCGTAAGGGAGATTACGCAGGCTAAGGAGGTGGTTCCTGGTACTACTAGCATTTATGGGTTATGTTTTTCAGCGAAATGGATGATACCTGTTTCGATCGAAACGGTATGTGATCCGATTCTAATATCCTTACATCGTGAAAAAATAACGCAAATTAACTAGTTACCGTGCGGATTTCTGGTTGTCTGACCAGTAAAGTTGCGCATCAGCAGCGCATACTGCAGGGGCAGGTCATCCGGCACAGGCAACCATACGGTATAGCCGTCGCCCGGGGCCACCGGCATGGCTTCGCCTTTGCCATTTTCCATCTGCTCGAGGGTGAAGTTGACGTTACCCTGCGGGGTCATCAGTTCCAGACTGTCGCCAACGCTGAACTTATTTTTGACCGCCACAGCCGCCAGCGGGCCGTTACGCTCCCCGGTGAATTCGCCGACAAACTGCTGGCGCTCGGAGAGGGAGTAGCCGTACTCGTAGTTCTGATAATCGTCATGGGTATGGCGGCGCAGGAAGCCTTCGGTGTACCCGCGATGGGCCAGCCCTTCCAGCGTTTCCAGCAAGCTGGTATCGAACGGTTTGCCGGCGGCAGCGTCGTCGATCGCCTTGCGGTAAACCTGTGCGGTGCGCGCGCAGTAATAGAAGGATTTGGTGCGGCCTTCGATCTTCAGCGAGTGAACGCCCATCTGGGTCAGACGCTCAACGTGGGCGATAGCCCGCAGATCTTTCGAGTTCATGATGTAGGTGCCGTGCTCGTCCTCGAAGGCGGTCATGTACTCGCCCGGGCGTTTGGCTTCCTCGATCATAAAGACTTTATCGGTCGGCGCGCCGATGCCGAGGGTTGGCTCCACCGTCTGCACCGGGATCGGCTCATATTTGTGGACGATGTTGCCGACGTCGTCCTCTTTGCCTTCCGCCACGTTATATTCCCAGCGGCAGGCGTTGGTGCAGGTGCCCTGGTTCGGGTCGCGCTTGTTGATATACCCGGAGAGCAGGCAGCGGCCGGAGTAGGCCATGCACAGCGCGCCGTGGACGAAAATCTCAATTTCCATCTCCGGCACCTGGCGGCGAATTTCTTCGATTTCATCCAGCGACAGTTCACGCGACAGGATCACGCGGGTCAGCCCCATCTGCTGCCAGAATTTGACCGTCGCCCAGTTGACGGCGTTGGCCTGCACCGAAAGATGGATCGGCATATCCGGAAAGTTTTCCCGCACCAGCATGATTAAACCCGGATCGGACATGATCAGCGCGTCCGGACCCATCTCCACCACCGGCTTCAGATCGCGAATAAACGTTTTCAGCTTGGCGTTATGCGGGGCGATGTTGACCACCACATAGAATTTTTTACCCAGCGCGTGGGCTTCATTGATGCCGAGCTGCAGATTTTCGTGATTGAATTCGTTGTTACGCACGCGCAGCGAGTAGCGCGGCTGGCCGGCATAAACGGCATCGGCGCCATAGGCGAATGCGTAACGCATATTCTTCAGCGTTCCCGCCGGGGAAAGGAGTTCTGGTTTAAACATGGTGTTCTCGTTCTGATGACAGGTCAGATTCGCCGCACCCGGTGCGGCGAGTTGGGGAGTGTCCCCACATTAAGGGCGGGCATTGTAGCGCCGCGGCGAAGGGGAGTAAATATCAGATGGGTATCTTTCAGCATGGCTAATTTGTATGCCATTTTGAACCTGGGCAGTGCTCATACTGACAGCACTAATAACACCTGGTGGGATAGGCTCTATGGAATTCCCCCGGGTTGCGGCGTAAACGCCTTACCCGGGCTACGGATTGCAGACGGCGGTGAACGTGTAGCCCGGCTAAGCGCAGCGCTAGCCGGGAAAAGGCTAACTACGCCAGCCGGCAGGCGTCCGCTTCCCAGCGGTAGCCAACCCCATATACGGCGCGGATAAACGATTGTTCGGCGTCCAGCGCCTCCAGCTTGCGCCGCAGGTTCTTGATGTGGCTGTCGATGGTGCGGTCGGTCACTACCCGATAGTCGTCATACAGATGGTTGAGCAACTGTTCGCGGGAGAAGACCTTCCCCGGCTCCTGGGAGAGGGTTTTCAGCAGCCGGAACTCGGCGGGGGTGAGGTCCAGCAGCTTGTCCCGCCACGAGGCCTGAAAACGCCCCTCGTCGACAATCAGCGGGCTCTGGGCGTCCAGCGCCTGCAGGTCGCGCTGCGGCTTGCAGCGGCGGAGGATGGTTTTCACCCGGGCGACCACTTCCCGCGGGCTGTAGGGCTTGCAGATATAGTCGTCGGCGCCGATCTCCAGCCCCAGCAGGCGGTCGATCTCTTCGATTTTCGCCGTCACCATCACCACCGGAACGTCGGAGAAGCGGCGGATTTCCCGGCACAGCGTCAGGCCGTCGGTGCCGGGCAGCATCAGATCCAGCAGGATCAGATCCGGCGGGGTCTGCCGAACGTAGGGCAGGACCTTGTCGCCATGGTTAATCAGCGTAGGCGCATAGCCGGCGGCCTGCAGATAATCAATCAGCAGCTGGCCGAGCTTGGGTTCATCTTCCACGATCAGAATGCGCGGGGTGTTTTCATCTACAGGCAATTCAGTCATACGTCTCTCGGTAAATCATGTTCCAGAGGTAACTCAACTTTAATGCTAACCCCGCCAAAAGGCGAATGGTCGGCGCGCAGGGTGCCGCCGTGGGCCGCTACGATATTGAGGCAAATCGCCAGCCCGAGGCCAGAGCCGCCGCTGGCGCGGTTGCGCGATCCTTCCGCTCGATAAAAGCGTTCGCACAGGCGGGCCAGCTGCTCATCGCTGACCCCGGGGGCGCTGTCGGCGAAGTCGATCACCAGCATCCGTCCGCTGCGGCGGGCGGTAATGTGCAGGCTGCCGCCGCTGTCGGTATAGCGCAGGCTGTTCTCCAGCAGATTGTTGAAGAGCTGCATCAGGCGGTCGCGGTCGCCGAAGATCATCGCCTGCTCCGGGAGCGACACCTGAATGCTCAGCTGCCGGCCGGCGAAGCGCTCGCGAAACGCGCCTGCGGCCACCTCCAGCAGGGTGATGATATCCAGCGAGGTTTTCTGGTAGGCCAGCGCGCCCTCATCGGACATCGACAGCTGGTGAAGGTCGTCCACCAGCTTGGTGAGGGTGGCGACCTCGGCCTGCAGGGAGGGAATGGACTCCGGAGTAAACCGTCGGACCCCGTCCTGAATTGCCTCCAGTTCGCCGCGCAGCACCGCCAGCGGGGTACGCAGTTCATGGGAGATGTCGGCCATCAGATCGCGACGCATCTGCTGGTTGCGCTCCAGGGTGCTGGCGAGCTGGTTAAAATCCTGCGCCAGGCGGCCGAGCTCATCGCCGCCGGTCACCGTCACGCGGGTGGAAAAGTCGCCCGCCGCCAGCTTATGGGTGCCTTCCACCAGCCGCTTCACCGGCGCCAGCAGGCCGCGGGCCAGCGGGAAGGTGGCCAGCGCGGCAAGCAGGGTGGCAAGGGCAACGATCAGCCAGCTGGTGCGCTTCTGCTGCCGGTCGAAGTTAATGTCGGTATTGCGGGTTAGCCGCTCCACCGGCGAGGCGATCACTCTGCCTACCTCCACGCCGTTGACCAAAATGCTGCGCTGGCTGCCGTCCTCCGGCACGCGCTCGCGGGGGCCCACCAGCACGCGGCCAGACTGATCGACCACCCAGAACATGGTGCGCCAGCCGTGGGGCGGCATTTCCGGCCTCGGGCGCGGGCCGTCAGGGGGGCTATCCGGCGGCGGCCCGTCCGGACCGGCGTCCGGCGCGTCCATCGCCCCCGGCTTCATGGCGTGCCCCGGCGGCGAGCGGTCGTCATTATCCCGTTCGAAGGTGCGCAGCAGCTGGAAGATAAAGCGGTCGTTGTTGCGCAGAAACGCCCAGCTGCCGTGCTGGGCATACTGCTCGCTCAGCGCGTCGCTGAGCATGGTTAACCGCTGCTCATTGCCGCGCTTGATGTAATCGATAAACCCGCGTTCGAAACTGATACGCACCGCCCAGTGCATGCTGATCAGCAGCACGATGCAGGTGGCGAAAATAGCGAGGAACAGCTTGCCGGTAATGCCCGGGCGCCAAAATTTCACGATCCACTCCTGTTGCGTCGACGAATGACGGTATTACTGCCGACGTCATCCGGTACCCGGGAAAAGATGAGCGCTGGCAGGGCGATGATCGCCGCCATGCTCAGATAGGTATAGAGAAAGACCTGATGGGTGCCGGCGGCGTCGAGGCTCAGATGCTGCTGGCCGTACAGCCCCAGCAGCAGCCCGGCGATGGTCACGCCAATACTCATCGACAACTGCATCACCATCGACAGCAGACTGTTGCCGCTGCTGGCCAGATCGTCGGGGAGATCTTTCAGGGTCAGGGTATTCATCGAGGAGAAGCGGCTGGCGTTGATCATCCCCTGCAGAAACAGGAGCAGCGGCAGCACGTAATACCAGCCCGCCAGGGCGCTAAACATAAACAGCAGGCTGACCGCCGCCAGGCCCAGAGTGCTGGCGACCAGCACCCGACGATAGCCGAAGCGGTTGACCACCTGGACCACGATCCGCTTCATCCCCATACTGCCGAGCACCATCGGGATCATCATTAGCCCGGCATGGAAGGGGCTAAAGCCGAGGCCGATCTGCAGAAACACCGGGGTCATAAACGGCAGCATGCCGCTGCCGATGCGCCCGGCGAAGCTGCCGCCGAGGCCAAGGGAGAAGGTGCGGTTGCGAAACAGGTTGAGGCTGAACAGCGCCCGGGCGTTACCGCGGGCATGCCACAGGTACAGCAGCAGGGCGGCGAGGCCGATGGCCACCAGTCCCGCCAGCCAGCGTGTCGATATGCCGAGCCCTTTCTGGCCGTCCAGGGCCAGGGTCAGAGTCGCCATCCCGGCCGCCAGCAGCACAAAGCCGGCGAGATCGAAGCGCCGGGTCTGCATGGTGTAGTTGGGCATCAGGCAGAGGGTGGCGATGGCCCCGACGATCCCCACCGGGATGTTAATAAGGAAGATCCAGTGCCAGGAGGCGTACTCCACCAGCACCCCGCCCAGCGCCGGGCCGAGCAGGGGGCCGACCTGCCCCGGCAGGGTAACGAAGGTCATCGCCGCCATGTACTGATCGCGCGGGACGATCTTCATCACCGTCAGGCGGCCGACCGGCACCATCATTGCGCCGCCGATCCCCTGCAGCACCCGGGCCATCACCAGCTGGTCGAGGGTGCTGGCCTGGGCGCAAAACAGCGATCCGGCGGTAAACAGCACGATGGCGGTAAAGAAAATATTGCGCACCCCGACCCGGTCGGCCAGCCAGCCGCTGGCCGGGAGCATCACCGCCACCGTCAGGACATAGGAGACGATGATCATATGCATATGCAGCGGACTCTCCCCGAGGCTTTTGGCCATCGAGGGGAGGGCGGTATTGACGATGGTGGTATCCAGCGACTGCATAAAGAAGCCGAACGCCACTATCCATAGCTGCCAGCGCACGCTGGCCGGGAGGTCTGTCATCTTATTCGCTTACCGGTTGAGTGGAATGACGCGAAAAACGCAGCCGCAAACGGTCAAAGAAAAGATAGACCACCGGCGTGGTGTAGAGCGTTAACAGCTGGCTCATCACCAGACCGCCGACGATGGTGATCCCCAGCGGCTGGCGCAGCTCGGAGCCGTCGCCGCCGGAGAGCACCAGCGGCAGGGCGCCGAACAGCGCGGCGAGGGTGGTCATCATAATCGGCCGGAAACGCAGCAGGCAGGCCTGGAAAATCGCCTCTTCCGGCGTCAGGTTGCCGGTGCGCTGCGCCTCAAGGGCAAAATCAACCATCATGATGGCGTTTTTCTTCACGATGCCAATTAATAACATGATCCCGATAAGGGCGATGAGGCTGAACGGGGCATCGAATATCTCCAGCGCCAGCAGCGCGCCCACCCCGGCGGAGGGCAGCGTCGAAAGGATGGTCAACGGATGCACATAGCTCTCGTAGAGCATCCCCAGCACGATATAGACCGTGGCGATGGCCGCGAGGATCAGGATCACCTGCGCGTTCATGGTCTGCTGGAACACCTGAGCGGTACCGGCAAAGGAGCCGCGTACGGTGGACGGTACCCCGAGCTGGGTCATCGCGCGGTTAATCGCCTCGCTGGCTTCCGACAGCGAGCGGCCGGTGGGCAGGTTAAAGGAGATAGTGGACGCTGCCGACAGCCCCTGGTGGTTCACCGACAGCGGGGCGTTGGCCGGCTGCCATTTGGCGAAGTAGGCCAGCGGGATCGGCTTGCCCTCGCTGTTGATGACAAACATCTTATCCAGGGCGCTGACGTCCTGGGTATAGGCCGGGTCGACCTGCATCACCACTTTATACTGGTTCAGCGGCTGGTAGATGGTGGAGATCTGCCGCTGGCCGAAGGCGTTGTTCAGCAGGTTGTTGGCGTCCTGAACGCTGATGCCAAGGCGCGACATGGTATTCCGGTCATAGACCAGGTCCATTTCGGCGCCATTATCCTGCTGATCCGAGTTGACGTCCGCCAGCTCAGGCAGCGCCGCCAGCGCTTTGCGGATCTTCGGCTCCCATTCGCGCAGCGCCGACAGGTCATCGGACAGCAGGGTGTACTGATAGCTGGCGTTCGACTGCCGGCCGCCGACGCGGATATCCTGCACCGCCATCAGGAACAGATTGGCCCCGGGCTCGTTGGCCAGCTTTTTGCGCAGCCGGTCGATCACCTGCTGCGCCGTCTCGTGGCGCTGGTCGCGCGGTTTGAGGGTGATAAACATCATCCCGCTGTTGACCCGCGAGCCGCCGGTAAACCCGGTGACGTTATCCACCGCCGTATCTTCGCGAATGATCTGCATAAAGTCCTGCAGCTTGCCGCGCATCGCCTGGAAGGAGATGCTCTGGTCGGCCTGAATGCCGCCCATCAGCACCCCGGTGTCCTGCTCCGGGAAGAAGGTTTTCGGGATCGAGATATAGAGCCAGACGCTGAGGGCGATGGTGCCCAGCACCACCAGGCCGGTCAGGCGGCTGTGCTTTAGCACCCATTTTAACGACTTACCATAGCCGCCCTGCATGGCCACCAGCAGGCGGCCAAAGCCGCGGTTGCGCGTCGGCTGGTGGGGTTTGCCGCTTTTCAGCAGCCAGCCGCACATCATCGGCGTCAGGGTGAGGGAGACCGCCAGCGAGATGCCGATCGCCACCGACAGGGTGACGGCGAACTCGCGCAGCAGGCGGCCGGGCAGGCCGCCCATCAGCAGCAGCGGCAAAAACACCGCCACCAGCGACAGGCTCATCGACAGGACGGTAAAGCCGACCTCGCGGCTCCCCTGCAGCGCCGCCTGCAGCGGTTTCATCCCCGCCTCCAGATGGCGGGAGATATTCTCCAGCACCACGATGGCGTCATCCACCACGAAGCCGGTGGCGATGGTCAGCGCCATCAGCGACAGGTTGTTAAGGCTGAAGCCGCACAGGTACATGGCGGCGAAGGTACCGATTAAGGAAACCGGGACGGCGACGGCCGGGATCAGCGTCGCGCGCCCGGATCGCAGGAAGAGGAAGACCACCAGGATCACCAGCGCCACCGAGATCACCAGCGTCTGCTCCACCTCCTCCAGCGAGGCGCGAATAGTCGGCGAGCGGTCCTGGGCGATCTGCAGATCGATGGCCGCCGGAATGGTCTGCTGTAGCTCCGGCAGGCGGGCGCGGATGCTGTCCACCGTCTGGATGATATTGGCTTCCGGCAGTTTGCGGATCATCAGCAGGATCGCCGGTTTGGCGTTGGTCATCCCGGCGTTGCGCACGTCCTGCACCGAATCCGAGACGGTGGCGACATCCCCCAGCCGCACCGCGGCGCCGTTCTGGTAGTGGACGATCAGCGGCTGATAGTCGGCGGCGGTCTTCAGCTCATCGTTGGTCTGCACCTGCCAGCGGTGGGCGCTGTCCTCCAGCGCCCCCTGCGGTTTGCGTACGTTAGCGTCGCTGATGGCGGTGCGCACCGCGTCCAGCGACACGCCCTGGTTGAACAGCGCCTGCGGATTGAGATCGACGCGCACCGCCGGCAGGGAGCTGCCGCCGACGTCGACATCGCCGACGCCGTCGATCTGCGCGATGGTCTGCGCCAGCTGGGTGGAGGCGAAATCATACAGCTCACCCTGGGAGTAGGTGTCCGAGGTCAGCGTCAGGATCATGATCGGCGCATCCGACGGGTTGGCTTTGCGGTAGGTCGGACGGCTCGGCATCCCGCTCGGCAGCAAGCTTTGCGCGGCGTTGATCGCCGCCTGGACGTCGCGCGCCGCGCCGTTGATATCGCGGTCGAAGTTAAACTCGAGAATGATGCGGGTGCTGCCGAGTGAACTGGAGGAGGTCATCTCATTGACCCCGGCAATCCGCCCCAGGGAGCGCTCCAGCGGGGTGGCCACCGACGAAGCCATGGTCTCCGGCGAGGCCCCCGGCAGCGAGGCGCTGACCATGATCACCGGGAAATCCACCTGCGGCAACGGGGCTACCGGCAGCAGCCGGAAGCCGAGAATGCCGCACAGGGTGATGGCCAGCGAGATGAGGATCGTCGCCACCGGGCGGTAAATGAAGAGGGCGAAAAACTTCACTTACGCCTCCTCTTCCTGACGCGGGAAGCGGCGCTTCAGATGCAGCGACAGGCGGTCGAACAGCAGGTAGATCACCGGGGTGGTGAACAGGGTCAGCACCTGGCTGAGCATCAGACCGCCGACCATGCCGATCCCCAGCGGACGCCGCAGCTCGGCGCCGACGCCGGTGCTCAGCATCAGCGGCAGGGCGCCGAGCAGGGCGGCGAGGGTGGTCATCAGGATCGGGCGAAAACGCAGCAGACAGGCCTGATAGATCGCCTCCCGCGGCGGCATACCCTGCTCGCGCTCGGCGGCCAGCGCGAAGTCGATCATCATGATGGCGTTCTTCTTCACGATGCCGATCAGCAGAATAATGCCGATGATGGCGATCACGTCCAGCTCGCTGCCCGCCAGCCACAGCGCCAGCAGCGCCCCGACCCCGGCGGTGGGCAGGGTGGAGAGAATGGTGATCGGATGGATAAAGCTCTCATACAGCACCCCCAGCACGATATACATCGCCACTACCGCGGCCACGACCAGCCAGACGGTGCTGCCCAGCGCCGACTGGAAGGCCAGCGAGCTGCCCTGGAACTGGGTGCGGATATCGGTCGGGAAATCCAGCGACTGTTCGGCGGCGAGGATCGCCTCCACCGCTTCGCCGAGCGAATAGTTGTCCGGCACGTTAAACGAGATGGTGGTCACCGGGAACTGATCGAGGTGGTTCACCGACAGCGGGGTAAAGCGCTGCTCCACCGTGGCGATGGCGGTCAGCGGCACAATGCCGCCGTCGCTGCTGGTCAGGCGGATATTATCCAGCGCCGCCAGGCCCGGCGTCGCTTCGGTATCCTGCTCAAGCACCACGCGATACTGATTCGCCTGGGTGTAAATGGTGGAGATCAGCCGCTGGCCGAAGGCGTTGTACAGCGCGTTATCGACGTCCGCCATCGAGATGCCGAGGCGGCTGGCGCTGTCCCGGTCCACCTTGATGTAGGCGGCCAGGCCTTTGTCCTGCCAGTCGCTGCTGACGTCGGCCAGCTGCGGCTGAGCCTGCAGGCGGCTGAGCAGCGGCGGCACCCAGGTGCTCAGCGCCTCGAGGGAGTTCGCCTGCAGTGTGAACTGGTACTGGGTGCGGCTCACCGTGGTGTCGATGGTCAGATCCTGGGTCGGCTGCAGATAGAGCGCCACGCCGGGGACGCCGGCCACCGCCTGCTGCAGACGGCTAATCACCGTCTGAACGCGGTCGTCGCGTTCATCCAGCGGCTTGAGGTTGATCTGCAGGCGGGCGCTGTTCAGCGCCGGGTTGGTGCCGTCGACGCCGACAAACGAGGTCAGGCTCTCCACCGCCGGATCCTTGAGGATAATGTCGGAAACCTGCTGCTGGCGCTGGGCCATGCTGGCGAACGAGACCGACTGCGGCGCCTGGAGGGTGCCCTGGATAATGCCGTTATCCTGAATCGGGAAGAAGCCTTTGGGAATAAAGATCCACAGGAGGATCGACAGCGCCAGGGTGCTCAGGGCGACGCCGAGCGTCAGCCACGGATGGTTCAGCACCCGGCTCAGCCAGCGGCCATAGACGGCGATCACCCGGTCGAAGAAGCGCTCGCTGGCCCGCGAGAAGCGGTTCTGCTTGCGCAGCGATTCGTGGCTTAACATGCGGGCGCACATCATCGGCGTCAGGGTCAGGGAGACCACCGCCGAGATAAGAATAGCGACGGCGAGGGTGACGGCGAATTCGCGGAACAGGCGGCCGACGATATCGCCCATAAACAGCAGCGGGATCAGCACCGCGATCAGCGAGAAGGTGAGGGAGATAATGGTGAAGCCAATTTCCCCTGCGCCTTTCAGCGCGGCGGCCAGCGGCTTCTCGCCTTTTTCGATATAGCGCGAGATGTTCTCGATCACCACGATGGCGTCATCCACCACAAAGCCGGTGGCGATGGTCAGGGCCATCAGCGTCAGGTTGTTGATGGAGAAGTCGAGGAACACCATCACCGCGAAGGTGCCCACCAGCGACAGCGGCACCGCGACGCCGGGAATAATGGTCGCCGGGACGTTGCGCAGGAACAGATAGATGATCATCACCACCAGGGCGATGGCCAGCATCAGCTCAAACTGCGTGTCGCGCACCGAGGCGCGAATATTGGTGGTCCGGTCGGAAAGAACCTGCACCTTCACCGATTTTGGCAGGCTCTCGGTGAGCTGCGGCAGCATCTGGCGAATGCTGTCGGCGGTGTCGATAATGTTGGCCCCCGGCTGACGCTGGACGTTCATCACGATGGCCCGCTGCTGGTTGGCCCACGCCCCCAGCCAGCTGTTCTCTGCGCCTTGTTCGACGCTGGCGACGTCGCCAAGGCGGATCGGCGCCCCGTTCTGATAAGCGATAATCAGCCGGCGGTAATCCTCAGCGGACTGCATCTGATCGTTAGCGGAAAGCGTCACCGCGCGGGCCGGGCCGTCGAGGCTGCCTTTCGCCGAGTTGACGTTGGCGCTGGTGATGGCGGTGCGCACGGTTTCGCTGGTCAGGCCGAGGGCGGCGATGGCCTGGGCGTTCAGCTTGACCCGCACCGCCGGGCGTTGGCCGCCGGCGAGGGTCACCAGACCGACGCCGGAAACCTGGGAGATCTTCTGCGCCACCCGGGTCTCCACCATATCCTCCACCTGGGTCATCGGAATGGCCGAGGAGGTGACGGCGAGGGTCATGATCGGCGGATCCGCCGGGTTGACCTTGCTGTAGACCGGCGGGTTGGGCAGATCGCTCGGCAGCAGGTTGGTGGCGGCGTTAATGGCCGCCTGCACTTCCTGCTCGGCGACGTCCAGCGGCAGGGTCAGCTGGAACTGGAGCGTGACGACCGAGGCGCCGCCGGAGCTTTGGGAGGACATCTGCTTGAGGCCGGACATCTGGCCGAACTGGCGCTCCAGCGGGGCGGTGATAGCGGAGGTCACCACGTCCGGGCTGGCGCCCGGATAGAGGGTGACCACCTGGATGGTCGGGTAATCGACCTCTGGCAGGGCGGAGACCGGCAGAAAACGGTAGCCGATAATCCCGGCCAGCAGGATCGCCACCATCAGCAGCGTGGTGGCCACCGGACGCATAATAAATAGCCGGGACGGGCCGCCGGTGCGGCCTGGGGGTAACACCTGCATCAGGAACGCGCTCCGTGTTTACCGCTCTGGCGTGGGGCGGGCTGCGCCTGCTCGCCGCTGCTGGCGGTGACAACTTCCACTTTCGCCCCTTCGGTCAGGCGGTCAATCCCGTCGGTGACCACGCGATCCCCGGCGGAAAGCCCGGCGCTGATCACCACTTTCTGGCTGTCCTGAATCCCTGGAGTGACGCTGTGTTTGCTGACCTTATTCTCATCGTTCAGCACCCATACAAAATGCCCTTCGTTGCCCATCTGCAGGGCGGCGGCAGGGATCACCACCGCGTTCTGCTGGGTATCCACCAGCAGGCGGGCGTTAACGAACTGGTTGGGGAACAGGGCGTCGTCCAGATTGCTAAAGCGCGCCTTCAGCTTGATGGTCCCGGTGGTCGCATCGATCTGGTTGTCGAGGCTCAGCAGCTCCCCGACGCTGATTTTCTGTTTATTGGTGCGGTCCCAGGCTTCGACGCTGAGCGCTTTGCCCGCTTTCTGCGCCTGCACCACCGTGGCGATGGTGCTTTCCGGCAGGGTAAAGACCACGTCGATCGGGTGCGTCTGGGTGAGAACCACAATCCCGGTGGTATCCCCGCTGGAAATCTGGTTGCCGATATCCACCTGCTTTAAGCCGACGCGGCCGTCAATCGGCGCGGTGATGCGCGTCCAGTCGAGCTGCAGCTGGGCGCTGGCGACGGCGGCTTCATCGGCCTTCACGGTGCCGGCGGATTCCACCACCAGCGACTGCTGGGTGTCGAGCTCCTGGCGGGAGACGAGGTTGGTTTTCACCAGCTGCTGGTAACGGGCCAGATCGCGGCGGGCGTTGGCCAGGGTGGCGTTATCTTTCGCCAGCTGACCCTGCGCCTGGGCAAGGGCCACCTTAAACTGGCTGGGGTCGATCTGCGCCAGCAGATCGCCGGCTTTGACCTGCTGCCCCTCCTGGAAGTGAAGGCTCAGCAGCTGGCCGTCGACCCGGCTGCGGACGGTGACGGTATTGGCCGCCGTCACGGTACCCAGCCCGGTAAGATAGCGCGGCACCGCTTGTTCGGTCGCGGTGGCGGCTTGCACCGGCGCCAGCGCGCCGCCAAAGCGACCATGGCGCGCGCCGCCCGGCCCCTGCGGACCCTGCCCGGCGGCGGGCGTCCCGCTGCCGCTCGTTCCACGATCGTGCCAGAACCAGTAGGCGGTCCCGGCGATAATCACTACCGCCAGCGCGGCGCCCCAACGACGTATGTTACTGCCTTTCATTAGTTTACGGTCTCATCCTGAAGCGTTTCGCTGAATGATACTAGTTTAGTGAGGGAAGGGGCCGTAAAAATGGAGGAATTATGAAAAGAAGGTTGAGAAATGTCTGGATAACGGCGGCGATGGCGGGCGGTCTCGCCGCCGATTTCCGGGGTGATATCAACTTTTAGTTTAAAAAAGTAAAAAATAGTTGTATCCGCAAGGGCTTTAATTAGATTTATGCGGTGAATAAATCAGTGCATTTCCATAATAATAAAATATGCACTTATAAATCAACGTGTTGAATAATCAGGGGTCATTGCTGTGGCAAACGCAAACAAACTCACGCTCTTCATCGTCATTTTTATGCTGATGGGGATCCTCTCCGGCGCGGCTATCCATGCCTACGCGACGCCGACCACCATCTCCGCATGGGCAGACAACATCACGCTGCTGACCGATCTGTTTCTGCGCTTAATCAAAATGGTCATCGCGCCGTTGGTGTTCAGCACCCTGACGGTCGGTATTATGCGCCTCGGCGAGACGGCGACCATTGGCCGGGTGGGCGGTAAGGCGATGGTGTGGTTTATCACCTCGTCGGTATTGTCCATTCTCGTCGGGCTGGTGATCGTCACCTTCCAGCACCCGGGCGCCGGGCTAAACCTGACGGTGCCGAAAGAGGCGGTGGATACCGGCCTGGCGGTCAGCGGCATGACTCTGAAAGGGTTCCTGTCGCATACCATTCCCACCAGCATCACCGAGGCGATGGCCAACAACGAGATCCTGCAGATCGTGGTGTTCTCGATGTTCTTTGGCATCGCCGGCGCGTCGCTGGGGGAGAAGTTTAATGCGCCGCTGGTGGCGGCCCTTAACGTGGTGTCGCACATTATGCTGAAGGTGACGGGCTATGTGATGTACGTTGCGCCGCTGGCCATCTTCGCCGCCATCTCGTCGGTGATTGCCTCGCAGGGGCTGGGAATTTTGCTCAACTACGCTTCGTTCATTGGCGGTTATTACCTGGCGGTGCTGCTGACCAGCGCGGTGCTGATTGCCGTCGGCTATATGGTGCTCAAGAAAGAGGTCTTCCGCCTGCTGAACATGCTGAAAGATCCGGTGCTGGTGGCCTTTACCACCAGCAGCTCGGAAGCGGCCTATCCGAAGACCCTCGAGCGGCTGGTGAAGTTTGGCTGTTCGCGCAATATCGTCTCGTTCGTCCTGCCGATTGGCTACTCATTCAACCTCGTCGGCTCGATGGTCTACTGCTCCTTCGCCGCGATGTTTATCGCTCAGGCCTATAACGTGTCGCTGAGCTTCAGCGAGATGACGGTCATGATGCTGACCCTGATGCTGGCCTCAAAAGGCATCGCCGGGGTGCCGCGCTCGGCGCTGGTGGTGCTGGCGGCCACCATTCCCAGCTTCCATATTCCGGTTGCCGGGATCCTGCTGCTGATGGGCATCGACCACTTCCTCGATATGGGGCGCTCCGCCATCAACGTGCTGGGCAATGGCATCGCCACCGCCATGCTGTCGAAAAACGAAGGTCTGCTCACCGACGAGGAAGCGCAGCCGGACTGGGAAGCGGAGAAAGTGGAAGCCTGATCCTGCCGCGCCCTCGCGCAGAGGGCGCCATTCCACATGGAAAAAAAGACCCCTGACAGGCACGTCAGGGGCAATGTGACGAAGTATCAGTTTTCCTCTTAAATAGTCTTTTTTCTTATATAAAGGCGCGCGGTAACGTCTTTATACCGAGGAAGCGTCAGAGTTTAACGTTATGTCTGGCAGCGCTGGCGCTTTTTTAGCATTCAGCGGCTATTTTCAGATTTCCGACAATATAGCCAGGTGAAAATCTTATTTTCTTCTGCACGCTATTTGCCTACCAGCGCTCACGTAACAGATTCATAAACTGGAAAAAGTCGTGGTTATTATTCAGGCTGTATTTTTCCATAATCTTATTCTTATGATAAGCGGCGGTGCGGGGGCTGACGCGCTGCAGGGCGGCGATTTTACTCATATCGAGACCTTCGAGAATACCGTGCACCACGGCGGTCTGGGAGCGCGACAGCACGCGATGCGGGCAGCTGGCGCAGCTGAGCTCCCGGCCCGCGTCGTCGGTGGCCGAAGGCGCCATACAATGCTGGAGCTCGCTTTTAATAATCGTCAGCAGTTGCGGAATACTGGCCGTCTTTAGCGAGACAAAAATGACCCCTTTCAGGCAGTTAATCATGAAATCCTCTTCCGGCAGCTGGTCGTAGCTGTGGAGGATAATCAGCGAACTGCCTTTTTTCCTGTTTTTAATCAGCGTATTGCACAGGTAGATTTCGCCGGGGATCACTTCGCAAATGATGATGTCTTCCCCTGACAGGTCATTATTCCGCCAGGAAAAGCGTGCCCGCTGATCGCCCCGGGTGAGGTCATTGACCATGGCGACCAGCGATTCACGGACAAAGGTGTTACGGGTATTGATGGTGACATTAATGTTTCTCATGGCGTTATTTCCTTACGCAAAAACATAACGCCATGCTGTGACACATCCTCCGGGCGTATGCGGTGTGTTGACTGTATTAAAGTACCTGCAATATGTTTTTATTATTCTAAAGTGAATTATTTACGACGCGTCGAACGCTTATCGTTAAAGGTAAATTTTACCCGTTTCCTGTCTTTCAGATAGGAAATAAAACTGTATACAGAGATGCTGAAGAAAAAAATGCATAGCAATAAAACTAACCACGTTTGCATGGCCATCGTTTTTACCTTGGTTGTGTTGCATGGTGTCATAATTTGCCGCGAACGGCTAATACGTTTTGTTATATGTTTTTCTGTCCACTGAAAATCATACGTCATCATCCTTATGTGGTAGCACTATAAGAAAGTTCTTAAGGTCATCGTCAGTCTCATTCCTCTCATTTCTCTCAGAAAATGAGAAAAATTAACACTTGCGAGTCATTCATATCCAGCACGGCCGCCGACATACCCCGTCCATCAGGAGATAAAGGCCAGCCCCTTACCAAAGATGGCGCGTACGGGCAGGTGGATCCCCTGCTGGCGAGCCTTGTGGCGCAGGCGGCTAACCACCACGTCGATGCGGTGCAGGTCAGGCTCGCTTTCATGGGCGAACAGGCAGGCATGGAGATCCAGCTTGCTGCACACTTCGTTGCGATTGCGCATTAAGAGTTCCACCAGGCGATATTCCTGCTGGGTTAACTCCAGCGTCCGGGCGTCGGGTGAGATCAGTTTATCTTCGTGCAGACGCCAGAGCCCGGTGGCGGGGGGTGAGACGGCGCTGGCCGTCTCCGGCGGCGGGGAGGCCGCCGGGCGATCCTGCTGCAGGCGGGCGCCGAGGGCGGTCAGGGTCTCCGCGAGGTGGGCGAAGTTAACCGGCTTGATCAGGTAAGCATCCGCCCCGAGGCTCAGCGCCTGCAGTTTATCCTGCTGCTGGCCGCGGGCGCTGACCACCACCAGACCGTAGTGGCCCAGCTCATGCAGGTAGCTCAGGACGCTGAAGCCATCCTCGCCAGGCAGACCGATATCTATCAGCACGATGTCCACCGGATGGCTATGCAGCTGCCGCCAGAAGGCTTCGGCGCTGCACGTCCCCCAGACCTCGAAGCCGCGATAGCCCAGCCAGGCCAGCAGTTCATCCAGCAGATCGGGGTTATCTTCTATTATCGCCAGCCGTAAAGCCATGCGTCGTTCTCCTCTTAAGCAACCGTGGGGAGGGTAAGGATAAAGGTGCAGCCGTCCGGGCCATGCTCGGCCAGCCACAGTTTGCCATCATGAGCCTGCACGATCTGGCGCGCAACATACAGTCCGAGACCGGTGCCGCCCGGCACTGGCGACGTATGTTCCCCGCGTCGGTAGCGCTCAAAGATCAGTTCCGCCTGCCCGGCGGGGAGGCCAGGACCGTAGTCGCGAATGCGCAGCTCTGTTTGTCCGGCATCGGCGTGAATATCGATGGTGATTTCGCCCGGTGGCGAATACTTGACCGCGTTATCCAGCAGGTTGGCGATGGCGATGCACAGCAGGCCGGCGTCGGCCTGTAGCTGCGGGCTTTCCACCGCGCCGTGATGGCGAATGTTCAGGTAATGGTCGTGGGAGATAGCCACTACCGAGGCCGCCATAGTGATCACCGTCAGCAGGGCGGTCTGCTGGCGGTCGACGTGCAGATCGTGGGAAGCGAGGCGGGCGTCGGCGAGGCAGTTATCGGTGAGCTGCACCAGACGGGTGGCGGCGCGGCCGATGCGATCGAAGCGCGCCTCCTGGCTGGCCGACGCCGCCGAGAGGCGGAGATTCTCCAGCGCGGCCTGGATCACCGCCAGCGGGGTGCGGAATTCATGCGCCACCATGCCCATAAACTGCCGCTGGTGGAAGCTGGCCTCGCGCTCGATCTGCAGCTCGCGCGCCAGGCGCTGCTTCTGCTCCAGCTGACGGTTTTCAGCGCGCACCCGCAGGATGGCAATGATCAGCACCGTAATGATGTGGACGATCAGCGCATACTGCCAGAGGGAATAGATCGCCATATGAAACGGGATAATACCGTGGATCGACAGCTGCACCAGCACCGCGGCGGCGACATAGAACGGCGGCAGGAGCCCCAGCAGGAGGGTGTTGCGGTCGATAGCTTTTTTGCGCCACAGCCACCAGGAGGTGAACAGCAGCACCGGAGTGATAATGATAAAGATCACCCCTTCAATCTGCATGGCGAGGCCGTAAAACCCCAGCGGAATGCTGACCTGCAGCAGCAGGTTGAGCGCCACGGCGGCGATCAGCAGCCGGTAAAGCCGCGGCATATTTTTCTTCAAATCAAATATCTCGCTGTGCAGCCACAGGGCGGTGGCATAGCTGAACAGGGAGAGGCTGCTGATCATAAAGTCCTGGAAGGGCAGCGCGGCGTGGCCGAAAAACCACTCCGGGAAGCCGTGCAGGGCGGCTACCAGCGGATAATTGAGCGAGAAGAAGCAGATGCCCCACAGCAGACGCCGGCGCAGGGCCAGGGCCAGCCACAGCGCCACGCCGCTGGCGACCGCCGCCAGGCCAAAATAGAAGCTCCAGAAGGCGGTGTCGGCGGTGGCCCGCTGCAGATAGGCCTGCGGAGAAGAGAGGGAGGCCAGCAGGATCAGGGTGCTGGTGCTCTGCAGGCGAAAGACCATCTCATAGCCGGCGGCGGTGGGCGGCGGAGGGAGGATCAGCACGCTTTCCCGATAGTGGAGATCGCTCTCCCGGGCGATGTCACGGTCGCCAAAGGTCCGCGCGGTCCACGGCGCGTCGCTGCCCAGTGGCCGGTAATAGAGAGTCAGGTGGTCGACGAAAGAGGGGCCAATCTGCAGCCAGCGCGACTCGCCGGCAAACCAATCACCCGGCAGCTCGCTGCGCAGCCACAGGGTTTTGCGTGAATAGCCGAAGGAGGGGATTTGCCGGGTGGTGGCGAGCTGGGCCACGGGCAGGTCGGCAAAGCGATCGATGGTCATCTGGCCGCTGTCGTCCGCGTACCATTCGACGGGGATATCCGTCCCCAGTTGTCGGGGCGCCGACTGCGCCTGCGGGGCGATCAGCAGCAAGAGCAATCCGCAGCTGACCAGCCAGCCAGCCAGGAACCGCGGCCGGCAACGCCGGACCGCTGCGAAGATCGCAGACACCCTTTTCAATCACGCCCCCTTGCGGCATGCAAAGATTACTGACCGCAGACGACTGGCTACGGTATGGATAATACGCCCCCGGAAGCGGAGGAAAGTGGACAGGCCTGTCCGGACGAACAGGCCATTTTGCGTGGGAGACCAGGAATATTCCAGCGTAATCTGCAGCGCCGCGATCAGGACAGACCTGCTGCGCGGCAGCGCCGGGCAAGGGCTAGCGGAAAACCACCTGCGCCCAGCGGGCCAGCCCGGCGGTTACTGAGCCAAAATCATCGCCACCGGCCAGCGGAATACCCGGGAGCTTGGCCGCCAGCGCCTTTTTGATCAGCGGTGAGCGGGCGCTACCGCCGGTCAGATAGATCACGTCCGGGGTGGTCTGGCTGCTGTCGAGGGCAAGCTGCACCTGTTCCATAATGCGGCTCAGCGGCTGATCCAGCGCCGCTTCCAGCCCCTGCCGGGCGATGGCGGTGGCCAGCTCGTCCTGAATAAACGGCAGCGCGGTCTCGACGCTGTCCGCGCTGGAGAGGGCGATTTTGCTCTCTTCGGCGCTGCGTACCAGACGATAGCTCAGGCGCTGACGCCAGACCTTCAGCAGCAGGGCCACTTTATCGGCATCCCGGGCGCTGCGCAGCAGGTCGTTAAGCAGCCGGCCGTTGGCGGTGCTGTAGAAGTCGCTCTGCGCCGGGACGTCGTTGATCGCCACCGCGTTCCACCACGGAAGGATCGGCAGCGCAGTGCCTTTCTCCGTTTCGCCGCCCATGCCAAGCAGGGGCATCAGGCATTTGAAGGCCAAGGCAATATCGAGGTCGTTACCGCCGATGCGGCAGCCGCTGTGGCCGAGCAGGCTCTGCTGGCGGTCGGCGCGCTCCCGCCACTGCGGGCCCATCAGCAGCAGGGAGCAGTCGGTGGTCCCGCCGCCGATATCGACGACCAGCACCCGCTTCTCTTCACTGAGGGTGGCTTCGAAATCCAGCCCGGCGGCCACCGGTTCAAACTGGAAGACCACATCGCGGAAACCGGCGCGGAGGGCGGCCCGCTCAAGGATCCCCTGCGCCTGGGCGTTGGCCTCGTCGCCGCCGAGGCCCTGAAAGTTGATCGGCCGGCCTATCACCGCCTGGTCGATCTGCTCGGGCAGTTGGCTTTCCGCCTGCAGCTTGATGTGCAACATCATGGCGCAGACCAGGTCTTCAAACAGGGCCACCTGCTGCGGCTTGAGGCCGCTGGCGCCGAGGAAGGACTTTGGCGATTTGACGAAGTAGACCTCTTCCGGATCTTCAACATACTGATGCAGGGAGGCGAGGCCGAACTGCACGCTGTTGCGCAGCACCTCAATGTCTTCGTCGCGGTTGGCGGCGATGGCCCGGCGCAGCAGCGCCTGGTTTTCGTCGCTGTGGGTCGGCACCTCGTGATGGCGATAGAGCCACTCGCTGACCGCTTCGCGCGTCGGCGCGCAGAGCATGGAGGGCAGCAGCGCGCTGCCGTTTTCCAGCGTCAACAGTTGGGGCTTGTTTTCCCGCATCACGGCCACCGAACAGTTGGCGGTGCCGTAGTCAAAACCAATAAACATCGTCTGCAAAATCCCCATGCCGGTGAAGAAGGGGGGCGACTTTAGCGGATCGCCGTCATGCCGACAACCGGAATTTAAAAGCAAGGCGCTGACGGTGTAGGGCGACTATCATTGAAACGCTATATAAAGGAGAGCTTATGGTGCTGTTACCCTGGACCCCGCCCTACGACTGGGGGTGGATGGTTGGTTTTCTGCAGGCGCGCGCGGTCGCCGGCGTCGAGCGTTTTCATGACGGAGGCTACAGCCGCAGCTTTCGCGTAGCAGGCCACGGCGGGCTGATTCATCTGGCGCCGGACGAGGAGGCGCAGGGCCTGCGGGTGACGCTCTCCCCGGGGCTGCAGCCGGTGGCGGAGATCTGCTATGCGCGAATTGGCCAGCTGTTTGATCTGGCCTGCGACCCGCAGCAGGTCGCTCGTACGCTGGGCGACCTGGCGCAGGCGCGGCCGGGGCTGCGCCTGCCCGGGGCGCTGGACGCTTTCGAACAGGCGGTGCGCGCGGTGCTCGGCCAGCTGGTGAGCGTGGCGATGGCCGCCCGGCTCACCGCCAAAGTGGCGGCCGGCTGGGGCGAACCGCTGGCGGACGCCCCCGGCTATGTTTTATTCCCGACGCCGGAGGCGCTTTCCCGGGCCGATCCGCAGGCGCTGAAGGCGCTGGGGATGCCGCTTCGCCGCGCGGAGGCGCTGATCCACCTCGCCCGGGCGGCGCTCAGCGGCGAGCTGCCCCTGACCGCGCCGGCGGATATCGACGCCGGGCTGCGTCAATTGCAGACTTTGCCCGGGATTGGCCGCTGGACGGCCAGTTATTTTGCCCTGCGCGGCTGGCAGGCGAAGGATATCTTTTTGCCGGACGACTACCTGATTAAACAGCGCTTTCCGGGAATGACCCCGGCCGCCATCGCCCGCTATGCTCGCCGCTGGCAGCCGATGCGATCTTATGCGCTGTTGCATATCTGGTATACCGATGACTGGGCGCCGGCGGCGGAATAGCCGTCCGGGGCGCATACCACTGGTATCGGGGCGCTGAAATCCCTATAATTGCCGCGTTTGGCGGTCCGCCGCCACCCTCCATCTCTATCCAGGTTAATCAGGTCGCAAAAATTTATGACTGATATGTCCCATCAGTGCGTCATTGTAGGCATCGCCGGCGCATCGGCTTCTGGCAAAAGTCTTATTGCCAGTACTCTCTATCGCGAATTGCGTGAACAAGTTGGCGACGAACATATTGGCGTCATTCCGGAAGACAGCTATTACAAAGATCAAAGTCATCTGTCGATGGAAGAGCGCGTCAAAACTAACTATGACCACCCGAGCTCAATGGACCACAGTCTGTTGTTCCAGCACCTGCAGATGCTGAAAAGCGGCCAGCCGATTGAACTGCCGGTCTACAGCTACGTCGAGCATACCCGCACGCCGAACACCATTCACGTCGAGCCGAAGAAGGTAATTATTCTTGAAGGGATCCTGCTGCTGACCGATGCGCGCCTGCGTAACGAGCTCAACTTCTCTATTTTCGTCGACACCCCGCTCGATATTTGCCTGATGCGCCGCATTAAGCGCGACGTTAACGAGCGCGGCCGCTCCATGGACTCGGTGATGGCCCAGTATCAGAAGACCGTGCGCCCGATGTTCCTGCAGTTTATTGAGCCGTCGAAGCAGTATGCCGACATCATCGTGCCGCGCGGCGGCAAAAACCGCATCGCGATTGATATTCTGAAGGCCAAAATCAGTCAGTTCTTTGAATAACCTGGCCGAATTGTGTAACGTGCAAAGAGTAGCCCTGTTGCCCTCTCCGCCGCGAAGCGTGCGGGAAGCAGCCTTATAAGGAGAAAGCCCATGCGTCTGTGTGACCGAGATATCGAAGCCTGGTTGGATGAAGGGCGACTGGCCATCAATCCGCGCCCGCCCGTTGAGCGTATTAATGGCGCGACGGTTGATGTACGGCTGGGTAATAAATTCCGCACCTTCCGCGGCCACACCGCGCCGTTTATCGATTTAAGCGGCCCGAAGGCCGAGGTGAGCGCCGCGCTGGACCGCGTGATGAGCGAAGAGATCGTTCTGCCGGAAGGGGAGGCCTTTTTCCTGCATCCGGGCGAACTGGCGCTGGCGGTGACCTATGAGTCGGTCACCCTGCCTGCCGACCTGGTGGGCTGGCTTGACGGGCGCTCCTCGCTGGCGCGCCTGGGGCTGATGGTGCACGTGACCGCGCACCGCATCGACCCGGGCTGGTCCGGCTGCATCGTGCTGGAATTCTACAACTCCGGCAAGCTGCCGCTGGCGCTGCGCCCGGGGATGCCCATCGGCGCGCTGAGCTTTGAACCATTATCGGGCCCGGCGGCCCGGCCATATAACCGCCGTGAAGACGCCAAATATCGCGACCAGCAGGGCGCGGTGGCGAGCCGAATCGACAAGGATTGATAACGTCAACGGGGTGTTGCTGAGGGTGCCATGAGACGAATACTGACAACGCTGATGATCCTGCTGGCGGTCATTGTCGCCGGGCTTACCTCGTTGGTATTGCTGGTCAATCCCAACGATTTTCGCGCCTATATGGTGCATGAGGTGGCAGAGCGCAGCGGTTATCAGCTTGAACTCGATGGCCCGCTGCGCTGGCACGTCTGGCCGCAGCTCAGCATTCTCAGCGGGCGCATGACGCTGACCGCCCGAGGCGCTGAAGAGCCGGTGATCCGCGCCGACAACATGCGCCTCGACGTGGCGCTGCTGCCGCTGCTTTCGCACCAGCTGCAGGTGAAGCAGGTGATGCTCAAGGGGGCGGTGATCCAGCTGACCCCGAAAACCGAGGCGGTTCGCGACAGCGCGGCGCCAGTGGTGCCGCATGACAATACTTTGCCGCTGGCCCCGGAGGACCGCGGATGGTCCTACGACGTGCGACAGCTGCAGGTGGCCGACAGCGTGCTCTTCTTCCAGCATGAAAACGGCGAGCAGGTGACCGTGCGCGATATCCGCCTGCAGATGGAGCAGGATGAAAACCACCGGGCCACCGTCGATTTCTCCGGCCGCGTCAACCGCGACCAGCGCGACCTGGCGCTGAACTTCTCCGCCACCGTGCAGGGCGGCGACTATCCGCATTCGTTAAAAGCCGACTTTAGCCAGCTCAGCTGGCAGCTGCGCGGCGCCGAGCTGCCCCCCGACGGCATCAATGGTCAGGGGAGTCTGCAGGCCAGCTGGCAGGAAGATAGCAAGACCCTGCGCTTTGATAATCTGAACCTGATGGCCAGCGGCAGCACCCTCACCGGCAACGGCAGCGTGGTGCTGGGAGAGCGCCCGGACTGGTCATTGGATCTGCACGCCACCACCCTGAATCTCGACAGTCTGCTGGCGTCCTCTTCGCCGGCGACCGACAGCAGCGCCAGCCAGCAGGGCCAGAGCCAGACGCGCCCGCTGCGTCCGGTGATCGCCGACAGCGATGAGCGCGAAGATTACCAGAGCCTGCGCGGCTTTACCGGCCGGATGGCCCTGAGCGCCGACCAGCTGCAGTGGCGCGGCCTGAACTTCACCCAGGTGCAGAGCGAGATCAGCAATAAGCAGGGGCTGCTGACGGTCAGCAAAATGCAGGGCAGCCTCGACGGCGGCCAGCTTTCCCTCCCCGGCACCCTTGATGCCCGCGGCGACACGCCGCAGGCGACGTTCCAGCCGGCGCTGCAGAACGTGGAGATCGGTTCGCTGATCAAAGCCTTCAACTATTCTTTAAGCCTGACCGGCAAGCTGTCGCTGACCGGCGAGTTTTCCGGAGCGCGCATTGACGCGGATGATTTCCGCCGTCGCTGGCAGGGCCAGGCGCAGATCCAGATGACGGATACCCGTACCGAAGGGCTTAACTTCCAGCAGCTGGTGCAGCAGGCCGTGGAGCGCAGCACCAACGTCCGGGCGCAGGAAAATTACGACAACGCAACCCGGCTGGATGCCGTGAGCAGCCAGCTGACGCTGGATAACGGGCTGGTGACGCTGAACCGCGTGCAGGGGCAGTCCGACGTGATGGCGATGACCGGCGAAGGACAGCTCGATCTGCAGAAAGAGAACTGCGATATGCGCTTTAACGTGCGCGTGCTCGGCGGCTGGAAAGGCGAGGGCAAGCTTATCGACCGCCTGAAGCAGACCGCCATCCCGCTGCGCATCTACGGCGACTGGCAGTCGCTGAGCTACAGCCTGCAGGTGGACCAGATCCTGCGTAAACAGCTGCAGGATGAAGCGAAGCAGCGCCTCAACGACTGGGTCGAACGTAATAAAGGCAGCAAAGAGAGCAAAGACGCCAAAAAGCTGCTCGATAAGCTGTAATCGTCCAGACCAGCAGCCCGGGACTACCGGGCTGTGAGCATGTCGTCAAAGTGTGATGTCACATTGATGCCGGGCGGCGGCTACGCCTGACCCGGCCTGGGATGTGCAGCGGGAGGTAATCCCCCAGTTTGTGTCGCTATCCCGTAGGCCTGATAAGCGAAGCGCCATCAGGCATGGGTTTGATTAGCCGTCCCACCGCCCGGGATACCCCGGGCCGTTTTATGCCTGACGATTACACCTCATAATCCAGCTCATCCTGCTTTGCCGGCGGAACGATCTGCACCTTCTGCACCCGATGGCTGTCGACCTGCAGCGTGCGCAGGGTATAACCGTCAATCTCAATGGTTTCTCCCACCTGCGGCACATGCTGCAGATACTCCATCAGCAGACCGGCAACAGTGTGGTACTCACGTTTATCATCCAGCGGTAGCGGAACATACTGCACCAGGTCCTCCAGCGGCATATGGCCGTTGACCGTCCACGAACCGTCCGGATGGTGCTGAATATCGTGCCGGGCGTCGATCTCCTCCACCTCGTTGGGCAGATTGCCGGCAATGGTCTCCATCACGTCGCTGAGGGTCACAATCCCCTCGACGGAGCCAAACTCATCCACCACAAAGGCAAAATGGGTGCGGGCCTGACGAAACTGCTCAAGGGCGGAGAGGAGCGGTAACCCCTCCGGAAAGACCAGCGGCTGGCGCACCAGCGCCTGCAGATCCAGCGGCTCCTGGCGCAGGGACTGCTGGAGCAGGTCGATAACATGCACCACCCCCAGCAGGTCTTCATTATCCTTTCCGCCGGTGACCACCAGGCGGGTGTGCTGATTTTTTTCCACCAGGCTGCGGATCTCTTCCTCCGGTGCGCTAAGGTCGATGCGCTCGATATCATGGCGGGAGGTCATAATACTGCTGACGCTGCGCTGATTCAGGTTCAGCACCCGCTCAATCATCAGCCGTTCCTGCGGATTAAACAGCGGATGATGATCCTGATCGGCGACCAGCGACGCCGTGTCAGCATCCAGTTCAGCTTTTTCTTTCTGCCCGCTCAAAAGATTCATTACCGCCTCGGTAGTGCGCTGACGCAGCGTCATATTGGCGGAGAGAAAGCGACGGCGGTTAAACAGCGCCAGCTGGTTAAGGGCTTCAATCATCACCGAGAAGCCAATTGCCGCATATAAATAGCCTTTCGGAATAATAAAGCTGAAGCCTTCAGCAATCAGGCTGAAGCCGATCATTAGCAGGAAGCTCAGACAGAGGATCACGATGGTCGGGTGGCTGTTAACGAAGCGCGTCAGCGCCTTGCTGGCCATCAGCATCAGGCTGATAGCGATGATCACGGCGGCCATCATCACCGCCAGGTGATCGACCATGCCGACCGCGGTGATCACCGAGTCGAGCGAGAAGATGGCGTCAAGCACCACGATCTGCGCCACCACGGCCCAGAATTTGGCCCCTCTGCGCTGGGTGGGGTTATCGCTGTCTTTTCCCTCCAGCCGCTCATTAAGCTCGACGGTTGCTTTAAACAGCAGGAACAAGCCGCCGAATAGCATAATTAAATCGCGGGCGCTGAAGCTGAAATCGTGAAAAACAATCAGCGGTTTGGTCAGGGTGACGAGCCAGGAGATAGAGGCCAGCAGCAGGAGACGCATCACCATCGCCAGCATCAGGCCAGTGATCCGCGCGCGGTCGCGCTGGGCGGGCGGGAGCTTCTCAGCGAGGATAGCGATAAAGACCAGGTTATCGATACCTAACACCAGTTCGATAACGACCAGCGTGACGAGACCTGCCCAGATTGACGGATCGGCAATCCATTCCATATGTATTAAAACCTGTACGACTGCGGTATGTGTTACCCCGATCATGGATAAGATGGGTATAAAATGCAATAACGACGCGGATAGCGCCCTGCCATGGGTGGATATATTTCCAGCAGATTAAGCGAACCGGTAAGAATTATGTTCCGGTAAAGAACAGTGAAAAAATAACACTATGGCGGTTGCCTGGAATAAGCGGGCCAATATCAGAACGTCTGCCGCTGCGCTTCCGCCAGGGGCGCAAAAGCGGCGCTGTGCCACCGCTCGTCGTAGCGAGTGGTGATGCCCACGCTATGGGGGAAGAGCGAAATTCCTCGTAAAATCGGCATAATTCAGCTCATAAAGGGGGCGCAGAATAGGGCGGCTCCTGGTTTTATTCCGCCGATTATGGCTTGTATAGCGACCTGTCCAGCGGTAAATGCTGAAATATATTACTTGGATAAATTTATTATCTATACCTATTCTTTGCGGGCATAGGTGCGGCACGGCAGCCCTGGCGTGCTGGCGCGCCCTGTGGACGGGGATCTCGGCCACTTTGCACGGCGCAGAGAAACGCACCGCTGAATAACCTGATCGAGAATAAGATTATTCTCACTTCTAACTGTTGGTAAAAGGGAGTTATGTGTATTCTTTTACGTGACAGTGAATTTAAGAATTTGGCGGGCAGATGCCCGGGCAGTATCCGTGTATTATCAGTTTCAATGGATTTGTGACATGTACAATTTTGCAAAACCGCGTGTTTTGCAACCAAACAGGTGAAGATGAATATGGCGAATTTGAAAGCGGTTATTCCGGTCGCAGGACTAGGCATGCATATGCTGCCGGCCACCAAGGCAATTCCAAAGGAGATGCTGCCGATCGTTGATAAGCCAATGATTCAGTACATTGTTGACGAAATCGTCGCCGCCGGGATCAAAGAGATTGTTCTGGTGACGCACTCCTCGAAGAACGCGGTGGAAAACCACTTTGATACCTCCTACGAGCTGGAAGCCCTGCTTGAGCAGCGCGTGAAGCGCCAGCTGTTGGCGGAAGTCCAGGCCATTTGCCCGCCGGGCGTAACCATCATGAACGTGCGCCAGGCGCAGCCGCTGGGTCTGGGCCACTCCATCCTCTGCGCCCGTCCGGTCGTCGGGGATAACCCGTTTGTGGTGGTGCTGCCGGATATCATCCTCGACGGCGGTACTGCTGACCCGCTGCGCTATAACCTCGCCGCCATGGTCGCCCGCTTCAACGAGACCGGCCGCAGCCAGGTGCTGGCGAAACGCATGCCGGGGGATCTCTCCGAATACTCCGTGATCCAGACCAAAGAGCCGATGGTGGCGGAAGGGCAGGTCGCACGTATCGTCGAGTTTATTGAAAAACCGGATGAACCGCAGACTCTGGACTCCGACCTGATGGCGGTGGGCCGCTATGTGCTGTCGGCAGATATCTGGGCCGAACTGGAGCGCACCGAGCCGGGCGCCTGGGGGCGTATCCAGCTGACCGACGCCATTGCCGAGCTGGCGAAGAAGCAATCCGTCGACGCGATGCTGATGACCGGCGAAAGCTATGACTGCGGTAAGAAAATGGGCTATATGCAGGCTTTCGTCACCTACGGAATGCGTAACCTGAAAGAGGGCGCCAAATTCCGCGAAAGCATCAAAAAACTGCTGGCCTGAACGCCTGCCTGAGACCGAGCGGCAGGCTCTGAACATCGGTCCTGCCGCTCGTAACGTTATGCAGAATTTATTCATAACGTGAATGTTATAACGATTGTAAAGAAACGTATGGCTTCGGAGACTTCTGGTAGTTTGTCTCTGGCCTCTGTGGTGCAATGGTCGGAGTAGCGGCAATAGTGCTTTATGAATAGTCACTTAGTGCGACAATTCCTAAAGTGCAGGGAAAGCGGTCAACGTCAGCCAAAAATAAAACTTGACTGCGATCATGTTTCCGCTTTAAACATCTCACTTGCATGCATAAAAATGTGAAATGAATTGGCATGCGAGCTGGTACAGACATTATGGATAATCCCTGAGCACGGCAGTGGACATCATCGAAGGATCACAGGTATATGAACTGGCAACTCATCTCATTTTTTGGCGATAGCACCGTTTTGCTGCCCAGCGCAGCGGCGCTGTTTATTGTCTTGATGCTGCGTAAAACGTCGCGGTTGCTGGCGTGGCAGTGGAGTTTGCTGTTCGGCATCACCGGCGCCATCGTCTGCGCCTCCAAACTGGCCTTTATGGGCTGGGGTCTGGGTATTCGTGAGCTGGATTACACCGGCTTCAGCGGCCACTCAGCGCTCTCCGCAGCCTTCTGGCCTATCTTCTTATGGCTGCTTAGCGCCCGTTTTTCCGCGGGCGTGCAAAGTGCAGCGGTCGCCACAGGCTATGTTTTAGCCGCAGTGGTGGGGTATTCACGACTGGTCATCCATGCGCATTCCGTCTCGGAAGTGATAGCTGGCCTGCTGCTGGGCGCTGCCGGCAGCGCTTTGTTCCTGCTGCTGCAAAAACGTACCGCCCGTGCGGATAGCGTGAATATTTCCTGGGGCGGCGCTGTGTGCCTGGTGATGGTCCCGCTTATCCTGTTGCATAGCGGCAATAAGGCGCCAACTCAGTCCCTGCTGGGGCAAATTGCTATTGCGGTAGGCCCGCTGGATAAACCCTTTACCCGCAACGACCTGCACAAGCAGGTCTGGTAATTGCCATTTGTTTTACAGGGGAAATTAAGTTTTTGCTGGTTAATTAGTCAAATAAGAAAATAATCTACTATATGCCGGGCAATTGATAATTCATATTTATGAAATAATGAAGTGCTACTACATTGTGATTGCCTGTTTACCTGGATATAGCCATGATCAGACGTTTCTTAAATGCGTACAAAAAGTACCTGATGCAGATTTAATGTATATCCAGACACTGGAAACTATTAGAAATTGTAGTTGACTATGACGACATCATCTGATTTTGGAATGACATGGGCATCATGAAAAATATTTGTATTTTCAGACGGTTAGCTGTGTATGCGTCGGCGAAATGATGCCGTGTAGGTGTTCGACTGCTGTGAGCAGTAAATAATCTTTATTGGCGAACCGCTAATTTTCGCCAATAAAACAGCGGATAGGATTAATTGGCAGATATTCGGCAGTAAGACTCCCAATTGTGACCGAAATCCCGTAGACTTAACGCCGCAAAAAATAAAGGCCTGATCAATTATTCATCCACAGGTCGATAAAATAAGTCGTTCAGGTAGTCAGTGCGCTGGTAGCTGTTAAGCCAGGGGCGGTAGCGTCTCTGAAGCCGCTTGCTGCTGTACAATAGCTCGTGTTCAACGGCTGTAAAAATCGACCCTGTCAGGATGAATACCCTCATCAGATATCTATCCATCTTCCAAGGATATCCTCAGAAGTTGGTCAGGGGCGGCTGCTGATATCACCTGGACATTAATTTTCCCATCTCATCGATAGCCTGTAGGGTAAAATTCGCCTACATTGTGAGCTGGGTGGATGTTATAAAGATGACAAGCAGCTTAGGGTAACTGTACTTGCCTCGACGGTGTTGCACAGTGAAGTCAGCTGATGCCGCGAGCGCTTTCTATCTTGCTATTCCCCTCATTCTCATTGAGATACGACAGCGGGGCTGAAAATGGATCTTGTACAATGATAAAAATTGCGCGCATTGCCGTGACGTTGGGCTTGCTTTCCTCACTGGGAGCCCAGGCTTACGCGGCCGGGTTAGTGGTAAATGATAACGATCTGCGTAACGACCTTGCATGGCTTTCCGACCGTGGAGTCATCCATCTGAGCCTGTCGACCTGGCCGCTGAGTCAGGAAGAGATTGCCCGGGCGCTAAAGAAGGCCAAACCGTCCTATTCTTCTGAGCAAGTAGTTCTGGGCCGTATCAACCAGCGACTGTCTGCATTAAAAGCCGATTTTCGGGTCACCGGCTATACCTCAACCGATCAGCCGGGCACTCCGCAGGGGTTTGGTCAGACACAGCCGGCAGATAACTCGTTAGGCCTGGCGTTTAACAACAGCGGAGAATGGTGGGATGTCCACCTCCAGGGTAACGTCGAAGGGGGGGAGCGGATCAGCAACGGATCGCGCTTCAACGCCAACGGCGCCTATGGTGCGGTGAAATTCTGGAACCAGTGGCTCTCCTTTGGCCAGATACCGCAGTGGTGGGGGCCTGGGTATGAAGGGAGCCTGATCCGCGGGGATGCTATGCGGCCGATGACCGGCTTCCTGATGCAGCGGGCAGAGCAGGCGGCACCAGAGACCTGGTGGCTGCGCTGGGTAGGCCCATGGCAGTACCAGATCTCCGCCAGCCAGATGAATCAATATACTGCGGTACCCCATGCTAAAATTATCGGCGGTCGCTTCACCTTCTCACCATTCCAGTCTTTAGAATTAGGCGCATCGCGTATTATGCAGTGGGGTGGGGAAGGGCGACCGCAATCCTTTAGCAGTTTCTGGGATGGCTTTACCGGAAAAGACAATACTGGGACAGATAACGAGCCGGGTAACCAGTTGGCAGGGTTTGACTTTAAGTTCAAACTTGAGCCGACCCTCGGTTGGCCGGTAAGTTTCTATGGGCAGATGATCGGTGAGGATGAGTCTGGTTACCTACCATCAGCCAATATGTTCCTCGGCGGCGTGGAAGGGCATCACGGTTGGGGTAAGGACGCGATAAATTGGTATCTGGAAGCGCATGATACGCGGACAAATATGAATCGAACCGGATATAGCTACTGGCATCATACTTATACTGATGGTTATTACCAGCAAGGTTATCCATTGGGTGATGCGATGGGGGGGGATGGCCAGTTATTAGCAGGAAAAGTTGAGCTTATTACCGAAGATAACCAGCGCTGGAGTACGCGCCTGGTATACGCCAAAGTTAACCCTGAAAACCAGTCGATTAATAAAGCGTTCCCTCATGCAGATACCCTGAAAGGCGTGCAATTTGGTTGGAGCGGGAATGTTTATCAATCGGTCCGCTTAAATACCTTTGTATGGTATACCAATGCTAATAATAGCGACAGCGACGATGTTGGAGCCAGCGCAGGAATTGAAATACCATTTAGTTTATAAGGCTGAATGCTGAAAATAGGGAGAGAGGGTGGTAGCGCTGCAGGACGCAGTCAGCTTTTTTCTCTCCATAGGCCAGCAGGGAAGCAATGGCTATGACAGCTGCTCAGGAATTGGCAAATTTTGATTTACTGATGATGTGACATATGAAGAAAAAAATTGTTAGATTTTCGGCATTAGCGTTAGCAATTGGGTTTTTATCGGGTTGTACCATTATTCCGGGACAAGGATTAAATAGCCTGCGTAAGAACGTGGTAGAGCTTCCGGACAGTGATTACGATCTGGATAAGCTGGTCAATGTATATCCAATGACACCGGGGCTTATCGATAAGCTCCGTCCGGAGACCGTTCTTGCTCGTCCCAACCCGCAGCTGGATAATTTACTTCGTAGTTATGAATACCGTATTGGGGTGGGTGACGTGCTGATGGTTACCGTATGGGACCATCCGGAACTCACAACGCCTGCAGGTCAATATCGTAGCGCTAGTGACACCGGTAACTGGGTGAACTCCGACGGCACTATTTTCTATCCCTATATTGGTAAGGTGCAGGTGGCGGGTAAAACGCTTAGCCAGGTACGTCAGGATATAGCCAGTCGACTGACTACCTACATCGAAAGTCCTCAGGTGGATGTTAGTGTTGCTTCGTTTCGTTCTCAAAAGGTTTACGTGACAGGTGAAGTGACAAAATCAGGTCAGCAGCCTATCACTAATATTCCTTTAACAGTGATGGATGCAATCAATGCTGCAGGTGGGCTTGCTCCTGACGCAGACTGGCGAAATGTTGTTCTGACTCATAATGGCAAAGATACAAAAATATCACTTTATGCATTGATGCAAAAAGGCGATTTAACACAAAATCATATGTTATATCCAGGGGATATTCTGTTTGTACCACGGAACGACGATCTGAAAGTGTTTGTGATGGGAGAGGTTGGCAAACAGAGCACTATGAAGATGGATCGTAGTGGTATGACTTTAGCTGAAGCCTTGGGTAATGCCGAAGGAATATCTCAATCGTTGAGTGATGCTACAGGTGTGTTTGTAATCCGGCAAATGAAAGCCGATAAGCAAGGTAAGATTGCCAACATATATCAATTAAATGCGCAAGATGCATCGGCAATGGTTCTGGGAACCGAATTCCAATTGCAACCATATGACATTGTCTATGTAACTTCGGCGCCTATTGTTCGTTGGAACCGTGTGATTTCTCAGCTGGTACCAACTATTAATGGGGTACATGAGATGACCGAGGCTGCACGTTTCGTTAGAAACTGGGACTGACCATGATTAATTCTATTTTAGTTGTATGTACGGGCAATATATGTCGTTCCCCTACCGGTGAGCGTCTATTGAGACGCGAACTTGCTAATATAAAAGTAACGTCCGCAGGAACAGGTGCTCTAGTCGGAAAGCCTGCTTATTCGATGTCTGTGGAGGTGGCAAAAAGCCATGGTTTATCATTGGAAAGTCATGTTGCAAGACAGATCACTAAGGTTGATTGTCAGGAAAATGATTTAATCTTGGTCATGGAGAAACAACATTTAGATTATGTGTGTAAATTATCTCCAGAGATTCGAGGGAAAGTAATGTTCTTTGGTCATTGGCTTGACCGTAAAGATACGCCTGACCCTTACGGTAAATCATTAGAAGCATATGAATTTGCCTATAATCATTTAAATGCATCAGCTTTAAAATGGGCTGAAATGCTACAGAGATAGTTAGGAATATTATGACTGAAAGAATCAAGCAGACCAGACAATCATCCAAAGAAAATGATGAGATTGAATTCAGTAGGTTGGTAGGCGTCTTCATCGATAACAAATGGTTGATTTTCGGTATCACATCTTTGTGCGTTTTCTTTGGGATCGTTTATGCTTTGTTGGCAACTCCGATCTATCGAAGCGATGCGCTAATACAAGTAGAGCAGTCAGCTGGTAGCAATATCCTGAGTAGTCTTTCTGATGTATTGCCAACGGGCCAACCTGAATCATCAGCTGAAACCCAGCTTCTTCAATCCAGATTGGTTATCGGTAAAACGATAGATGACCTGGATTTAACTACACGGCTAGAATACGATCACTTCCCTGTCATCGGAAAAGGTATATCTAGGATTTTTGGGGATTCAAATAAAACAGCAAAAGAAAGTCTATCTATTGCCAGGTTTACGGTACCATCGGAACTGTTAAATGTTTCGATGAAACTGATGGTTGTTGATAATAATCACTATACCTTGGATGTTCCTGATGTCGGTAAGTTTGACGGAACTAAAGGAAAAGTTTTATCAGCTGATGGCATAGAGTTGTTGGTTAATGATATTGATGCTGAGCCTGGTCAAGCATTTAATATGACTAAATGGACCATTCAAAAAACTGTTGCTAATATATTATCGAATCTTTCAGTTAGCGATAAAGGAAAAGATAGCGGAATCTTACAAGTTAGCTATGATGCAGAAAGTGAAAAGGAAGCTAATTTAGTTTTATCTAGTATTACGCAAAATTATTTGTTGCAGAATATTGAAAGAAAATCAGAAGAAGCAGATAAAAGTTTACAGTTTTTAGAAAAGCAACTACCTGCTGAGAGAGCATCACTTGATGAAAATGAAGATAAACTTAATAAGTTTCGTCAGGAGAATGACTCAGTTGACTTATCTCTGGAAGCTAAATCCGTATTAGATACGATGGTTTCTGTTGAGTCACAGCTCAATCAATTAACATTCAGAGAGGCTGAAATTTCGAAACTGTACACTGTGCAACATCCAGCGTACAAAGCACTTCTTGAGAAGAGAGTTATTTTAGAGAAAGAGAAAGCTAACTTAAGTAAGCGCGTAGAACAGTTACCTAAAGTGCAGCAAGAAATTCTCAGACTGACGCGTGACGTAGAGTCAGGTCAAGCTGTTTACATGCAGATGCTTAATAAGCAACAGGAATTGAGAATAAATAAAGCTAGTACCGTTGGTAATGTAAGGATTGTTGATAATCCCCTAATTCAGGATTATCCAGTAGCGCCTAAAAAAATACTGATCTTGGCTATTTCTCTGTTTATTGGGATAATTTTCTCGGTTTGTGCAGTAATTGTGAAACTTCTGCTGCATAAGGGAATTGAGAGTGCTGAACAGCTTGATGAGATTGGTGTCAGTGTTTATGCGTCAGTACCTTTCTCTGACTGGCAGTCACGAAATGTCCAGAAACGTGCAAAAAATGACAATCGTCCAGAAGGTTTGCTCGCAATGAACAATCCGGCGGACTTGGCAATTGAATCGATTCGTGGTTTAAGAACCAGTTTGCATTTCGCAATGCTTGAAGCTAAAAACAACGTAATCATGATCACTGGTGCTACACCAGGTATCGGTAAGTCGTTTACAAGCCTCAACTTAGCAGCGGTCATTGCGCAACAGGGCAAAAAAGTACTGGTCATTGATGCCGATATGAGAAAGGGTCATTTGCATGATGCATTTGGTCTGACTAATAAAGGAACAGGGTTATCTGCATATCTCGCTGGCATTCTTGATTACGATAAGGTTAAATCACCGACCGGAATTGATAACCTTACAATGATTGTCAGGGGTAGCAACCCACCTAACCCATCAGAACTGCTGATGGGGAATCGTATGACGAAACTGTTAGAAAAAGCTGGTGCGGAATTTGACTTAGTCATAGTCGATACCCCTCCTGTGTTGGCAGTAACAGATGCTGTAATCATTGGCGCCCTTGCAGGTACCACCTTATTAGTTGCTAAGTTTGAAACTAATACAGTGAAGGAAGTGGAAATCTGTTATCAACGTTTTGAACGCGTTGGTGTAGAAGTGAAAGGTGTGATTATCAACGGTGTAATGAAACGTGCCGCAAATTATTACTCTTACGGTTCATATGCAGAGTATGGATATAAGTACGAGAGTGATAAGTAAGTAAGTTTATGAATCAAGGACAATCCAGGTTGTCCTTGATTACATGAATCTAAAGAGCATATTTGTATATATTGAATGATATCTATAGTGTGTGATTAAAGTTTCCATTCAATATCTACAACTTTCGCAATAATCAGGAACGTTATGTTAGAAAGAATATTTATATATACATATGTGCTTTCTTTGGCTATCCCTGGACGATGGAGACTGATGCCAGAACTTGACCACTACGGTGGCGCCGAAGTTGCGATTTCCCCATTTGATATTCCCTTGTTTTCATATTTGATAGTTAAGTTATTATTGATTGTTGTATTTAATAAAAACACAACGATTAAGTTCTCAACAGATGTCAAAGTTATTTTACTATATTTATTTTGCAACGCTATATTTTTGATTTTTGGTGATTCATATTTTTGGTCATCGCTTGAACTTCTTAGATATGTGAAATTCTTTATCGTCTTTTTAATTATCAAGTTTGCACTGCTCAATAACGAAAAAAACCACGATACCTTATTTAATGCAATTCTTCTGGTTATTGTTATACAGTTAATCACTTCCTTAATACAGCAAGTATTTGGGGTAACAATTTCCGGTAAAGGTGGTGATGAAGTTGGACTTAATAATGTTGATGGCGAATTATATCGTTCGGCTGGTACATTAGGGCATCCCGGTACCCTTTCCCAGTTCATTGTAACAATTTGCCCATTCTTATGGATGGAGGCAATGAACAAGAGTGGTTTAAGGAAAATGGTATTCATGGCTGGATACTTCATTTCGGTGGTAATCGTTGTGCTTTCGTTTGCCCGAACAGGGATTGCAATGATAGCTGTTGCTACACTATTGATGATTTTTCATTCACTATTCAGTAAAGGTAAGTTTTTCAGTAAAATTACGATTTGCGCTGTTTTACTAATTGCAGCATTTGTTTTTATTGATACCTATTTTGATGTTATTTATGATAGATTCATAAATGCACCGGATGAAAGTGGTGAAATTCGTATCGTGCTGGCAGAGATAGCACTGAAAATGATTACCAGCCATCCATTCTTCGGTATCGGCCTTAATACGTTTACCACTGTCATGACAGAGTACGATGTCACCAATATATCTAGCTGGTGGCCGCATCCTGTTCACAATATCTATTTGTTGATAATGTCAGAAACAGGAATATTAGGGTTTGGTCTGTTTATGTTTATGAATTTTTATTTTGCGAGGCTGGTTATTAAAGGGGTCAGATTAAAAGACCCATATGACTCTAAGATATTATACGCCTCTGGCGTTTCTATCCTGTCAATAGCCTTCTTTGGTATGCTAGGTTGGTCATGGCGGTTGGATTCAATACAGGGACTTTATTGGTTAGTATTGGCAATGATTTCTGCTTCATATACACGTGCGAAAAAGAATAAAAAACAATTAGAGAGTGAAGATTAAATGAAGAAAATAGGATATTTCCCGCCACCTAGTGAAAAAAATTCCTATACGATTCGGATGAGTGATTTGCTCGGCCAATTTGGTGATGTCACTCCGATATCTCCTAAGAAATGGGAAAACCCTTTTTTTGCAATAAAGAAATATGACATAATCGTCTTTAATTGGCTGGAGAATAGATGTTTTGGTAAAAATGGGAAATTTAAATTTTCCTCTTTCATTATCGCGATGTTATGGTTTTCGATAATGAAATACTCCGCAAAGAAAATAATTTATGTGCGCCATAATATTTATCCGCATAATATTTTAGATAAAAATAAGAAACTCAGTGTAAAAATAATGAACTATTTTGAGAGGAAAAGCTCTTACACTGTTGTACATTCTAAATCTGCTTGTACAGGCGGGCGGGTGTATATTCCTCATCCACTTTATGAACTGAATTCTTTTTCGCCAGTAAGTGTGATTGCAAATGAAAAGTATTTTGTATGCTTCGGGCGTATTGAAAAATATAAGAAACTGGATGAATTAATTAAAAACTGGCCATTAGACCACAAGCTGATTATAGCCGGTAGTTCTGATGATAAAGATTATTGTCTTCATTTGAAGAAGTTAGCAACAGGGAAAAAAATTGAGATCATTGATAAATTTATCAGTGATGAAGAGGCGTATAATTTGGTGAGTAGAGCCGAATATTCAATTTTGCCCTCTGATAGCAAAAGCATGATTGTCAGTGGCAGCTTCTTCTTCTCTATTTCAGCCGGAACACCGGTCATCGCAGTGAAAAGTGATTTTTACAACTCACTTAGTGTCTATAATGGAGAGCTGATCTTGGTTAATAGTATAGGTGACATCGGCGCTGCGTTACAAGACTTGCTAAATAAACAAAAAATAATGAGTTCAGAGTTTACTAACCAATTTAGTGATGACGCTATCATCAACTCTCTCAGGGTAATAATTAAATAATATTACACTGTCAGTATTAAAAATTATCTATCATTAAATAATCATATAATTGCTGTTATTAAATTTAATTTATTTAAAAAAGGATACATATGAAAATTCTTCGTGTAATTCCATCAATGGATCCTAAAAAAGGTGGGCCATCTGAAGGAATCAGACAAATTCAAAATGAAATACAAAAACAGCAATTGAATATAGAATGCGATATTGTCTGCATGGATGACGAGAATAATATAAGCCCTGCAAATGCTAATTTAAAAGTTTTCAATGTTGGTGAGGGAAAGGGCGGCTATTCTTACTCAAAAAACCTCAAAAAATGGCTGATAGAAAATGTAAAAAAATATGACTTGGTTATAATCCACGGCATATGGCAATATCACAGTCTCGTAACCAGTTCGGTTTGCCTAAATGAAAAAGTACCTTATCTTTTATATTCACATGGCATGTTAGATCCATGGTTCAAAAAAGCCTACCCACTCAAGCATGTCAAGAAGATGATCTATTGGATGCTTTTTGAAAAAAGAGTGGTCAATAAGGCACGCTCGGTGGTCTTCACATGTGAAGAAGAGAAACTTTTAGCCAGGGAATCTTTCCCTTTTTACACCCCAAATGAGAGTGTAACTGCCTATGGCACAGCAGGAAGCACTTTTGAAAGAAGTTCCTCGGTGGAGGCCTTTTATGCGAGCCATCCTGAGCTAAGAGATAAAAAATTAATACTCTTTGTAGGTAGAATTCACGAGAAAAAAGGCTGTGATATTCTATTGAAGGCATTTGCTAAAATTAAAGAGCATGCGCAAGGTTATCATGTATTCTTTGCCGGCCCTGATGATAGCGAATATGCAAAATCATTGAAGGAAGAAACAAAGCAGCTAGGTTTAGAAGATGTTGTTACTTGGGGAGGGATGCTTCAGGGTGAGAAAAAATGGGGGGCATACTTTGTGAGTAAAGTATTCGCATTACCATCTCATCAGGAAAATTTTGGCATCGTAGTCGCTGAAGCTCTCTCTGCTTCATTACCGGTATTGATATCGAATAAAGTAAATATCTGGCGCGAGATAGAAGCTGAAAATTCCGGGTTAATTGCTGATGATAACGTTGAATCATTCAGTAAAAAATTGTTAGAGTTTATCGAACTCAGTGATGAACAACAGGTAATAATGGGAATTAATGCGAAGAAGTGCTTCGATAATAAATTCGAGATTTCCAAAGTTGCAAAATCATTTGAAAAAATCATAAACGAGAGAGTCATAAATGGATGAAATAACCAAGTCTAGTTTCTCTCTGCAGAACAAAATTTATCGAGTGGTTTGGGCAGTTTTTAATCTCGTTTTTTTTAGGTTTTCCCCCAGACCATTTTTTAAATGGAGAGTCCTTATACTTAAGCTGTTCGGAGCTAAAATCTCTTTTAGCTGTCGAGTTTACGGATCCAGTAAAATTTGGAGCCCTAAAAATCTTGTAATGGAGGAGCAGACCACCATCGGCCCCCATGCAAATATTTATAATCAGGGAACGATCAAACTGTGTAAATTAAGTACAGTCAGCCAGAATGCTTCACTTTGTGCCAGTTCGCATCGATATCAAAGTAGAAAGCATGAGTTAATCCTATGTCCTATTACCATTAATGAAAAGGCGTGGATCTGCGCTGAAGCGTTTGTAGGGCCAAATGTTAATGTCGGTGAGGGCGCTGTACTTGGTGCCCGCGCTGTCGCGAAAAAAGACCTTGAACCCTGGACTGTTTATGACGGTAATCCCTGCGTAAAGGTTAAAGACAGAATAATGAAAGACAGCTAAATTCAGACGTTGGCATAGAATTTAAATATATGTGCTTTATAAGGGTTAAATCAATTATTGGTATATGAAATTAGCAAATTAAATGTTTGGTGATAAAAAACACAACTGAATTCTAAGTTGCGTTTGAAATTTCTTTCAATATAGTTCGAAAATAGATAAGGGAAAGTTATGTCTAAAGTTGCTTTGATTACCGGTATTACTGGTCAAGACGGTTCATATCTGGCTGAGTTTTTACTTGAAAAAGGCTATGAAGTTCATGGGATCAAAAGACGTGCATCCTCTTTCAACACTACGCGTGTAGACCATATTTATCAGGATCCTCACTCTCCAAATCCTAAACTTCATCTACATTACGGCGACCTGACTGATACATCGAATTTAACTCGTATTTTAGAGCAAGTTAGACCAGACGAAGTTTATAACCTGGGTGCAATGAGCCATGTCGCTGTTTCATTTGAATCCCCGGAATATACAGCTGATGTTGATGCCATCGGTACATTGCGACTGCTGGAAGCTATTCGCTTCTTGGGGTTAGAGAAAAAAACTAAATTCTATCAAGCTTCAACCTCTGAACTGTACGGACTAGTGCAAGAAATCCCACAAAAAGAAACTACACCATTTTACCCACGCTCACCGTATGCAGTAGCAAAACTCTACTCATATTGGATTACTGTGAACTACCGTGAATCCTACGGCATGTATGCTTGTAACGGTATTTTGTTTAACCACGAATCTCCACGTCGC
>ENA-UPSY01000642-UPSY01000642.1-human-gut-metagenome-genome-assembly--contig:-NODE-642-length-41370-cov-24.143220_pt1 | contig 41370 bp, 56 predicted proteins | sample MGYA00250044_ERZ773365 | MGnify/ENA primary metagenome ERZ773365 (study PRJEB29103, sample SAMN06111932) | human gut metagenome | biome: human gut; feature: ankylosing spondylitis patient; material... | reverse complement strand
TGGGAAAAGGTTTCTCGGCCCTGCTGGTGGATCACCATGAACATGATGTATTCCGACTATTCCATCGTGGCGGAGAAATACGGCGTGTCCATTGCAGAGTTCTATGCAGATATGGCAAGGGCATTTCTGATGGACAAGGACGGCCCGGGAGCAAAGGAAAAGCTGGGCGCGTATTATCACGGGATCGTAAACCCCAAGTAAATTACAGATGAATTACAGATGAAAAACTGCGAAATGCTGTAATTGCAATAGTTTTAAGAAAAAACACAGGGGTTCGACTCCCCTCGGCTCCACCAAATGAGAAAACCGAGAATCCACAATGGATTCCCGGTTTTTCTTTTGCTTTCAACGGTTTCATGGATTCCGAAAATGGCAAGCCTTAACGATAATCGGCAAGGGAAAGATCCATTTGCAAATAAAATTACAGATGAATTACAGATGAAAAATGAAAAAATTAAGAGAGTTGAAGCAGCTCTTCAAAGCGCTGGTCAATCTCTTCGGAATACTTTTTCTGCTCTTCCTGAATCGTATGCTGGTAGACGGTTTTCAGCATGTTGTCTGTGGCGTGACCCATGCGTTCCTGCGCGTATTTATTAGGGACGCCGACTGCCAGCATGACAGAGGCGTTCATGTGCCGCAGATCATGGAAGCGGAAATGGGGAACTCCTGCCTTTTCACAGATACGTTCAAAGCCGTTATACATGGCGTGACCGGACAAATTTACAATGTGTTCTTTGGAATGATCCTGTGCCTGAATCAGCGCGGCGAGATATGGTGGCAGATGCAGGGTGCGGGTTCCGCTGAAAGTTTTCGTCCCTTTTTCGACAGGGCCAGCTTCGCCCTGGACGATAGCCCGCTTGACGGAAATATATTCGCCGTTAATATCTTCCCATTTCAGGCCCCGTATTTCAGAAGCACGCAAGCCCAGCCAGACGGCCAGCATGATCGGCAGCTCGTATTTTGTGCCTTTTGCCGCGTCAAATATGGCGGACAGCTCGGCTTCGGTTGGGATAGATATTTCCGGTTTCACCTTTTGAGGAAGGGTGGTGCGGAGAACCATTTCCGGGCGGTAGGCTCCGATAACGGCGCTTAACAGGCCGTGAGCGTTGGAGACGGTTTTTGGCTTCTTTCCTTGCTTGGTGAGCTGGTTCACCCACCGCTGCACCTGCTCCTGCGTGAGGTTGGATAGCGGATACGCAGCGATAGGCTCAAGTAAATTCTTCTGGATGCGCCTGTATCCGGCAATGGTGGCCGGGGACAGGATGGCGCTTTTGCTGTCTATATAGCGGTCAAATGCTTCCGTCACGGTTAGGGCTATATTATGCCGGGCGCTTTTGACGCCGGATTTCAGAGCAGCCGCTTCCCGCTCCGCGTCCTTCTTCGTGGGCATGGTGATGGAAATCCGCTGCCCATTTACCATGACGTTTACATACCAACTTCCGGATGGGAGTTTTGTTGCTTTTGGTATCTTCACACTATCCCCTCCAAAATCCGTAATTGGCGCAGCGGATATCTACCCACACGCACCAGGCGAAGAGACCGACGATCAATAGTGACAAACCGAGTATGATCCACCTGTATAGTTTTACGGAATGACGTAGGTTATTCAACTCCGTCTCCATCAGGCCGATGGTCAGCCGCTTATTTTCAAGGCGGTGTTCCAGCCCGTCCTTTTCCGCCTGCAAGGTTTCTTCCGTGGCGGTGCAGTGATCGCCGATACAAAAAAACGCGTCCAAAGACACCCCCAGTGCCGCACAGATACCAGCTGTGGTATAAAGAGCCGGGGATTTGGACGCATGGGCGAAGAAATTATTAACGGTGGAGAGGGGGATGTTTGAAGCATCGGCAATGTCCTGGGCCGTCATACCCAGCGCGTTCTTTTTTTCTCTGCATAATTCCTGAATCGTCAAAAAAATACCCCCTCCTGCATAATCAGGCAAGATATGGACAGGCAGAGTACCAATTTTTGTTTTGTAACAATTTGTCGGATGGTGTCGAATACCCAAATTTGAAAATTGCTCTACCTACCCTGTTTCTGTTACGGTTACATCACGGCAAGCCCCCCCAGCTTGCTGCCCCCGGCTCCGCCGCTTGTTGCAGAGGCGGCGGGGCGGGGGAACTTATTGGTTTTCTTTTTCTGCTACCTATGGTATACTGGAATCATACAAATAAACCCAATGTGGGGTTCTAAGGCAAAGGTTTTCAACGGGGCTTTATCGATCGTTCCCCCTTGTATATCGGAAGTGCGGTATATCAGAAGCGCGCGTTGGCTTGGACAATTCCGAATCAAGCCGATCGTTTTCATCTCGCAGAAACGAGATTACGCCATTCAATTTTTTTACTTCAGTTTGTAGGCTTTCCATCTCGATGTTTATCTCTTCCAGTTTGCTTGCAGACATATAGCTTTGAGCCATATTCCCGGCAAGGCTGGCGGCAAGCAAGATACCGAGGACAATGCACAGTGGGGCATAAGATTTCCCAGCGGGCTTCTGGGGCGGCGCAGGAGATTCCACAGGTGGCTCCGGCTCTTCCGGCGGGCCTTGCAGCTGGAAATCGGGATGGTATTCCAGGGTTATTGGCTTCGGTTCTTCGGCAGGCGGTTCGCTGATGACCTCGCCGGTGGCATCGTCCACAACAAACTGTTTCATTTTGGCTTCCTGCTTGGTGTAGGTATCGGAGGGAATGGCTTTTGCCCGTTGATCAAAATTCTTTTTATTGATCCGATAGAAAACAGTTCCCCATATAATGGCCGGGGTAAAACTTCCAACTTGTCTAAGCCCAAGCAAAGACATGATGATATTAAAGGTGAAAGAAACTATAATCGTGTAGATGATATGAAACCACTTTAGCTTTTTGGGAGATATTGGCCCCTTATGAAATTCTAAAAGGAGAATTGGGCCTAATCCGTAGGCGATGACAGTAATAAGAAAATCAGCTAAAAACGATGTAATAAATTTCCCTGCATCCATTTATATCCCCCCGCACAACTTTTAGTTTCTAATAAATTCTGGTTGCAATCTCAAAACAGAAGTACTATACTAAAAAACATGAATCGAACGAATGTACGAACGAAAGGAGCACGGAACATGGACGACGCAGCAATCGAACGGCTGGTGACGTTATGGAAGCACCTGCCACCGGAGGAACAGCTTACATATCTGAATCAGTTGGAACGTGCAGCTGCTGCGCTTTCTGTTCCAGATACGCAATCTCACGCTCCAGAAAATCAGGAGGAAGCTTTGCAGCAGCAGCTCTGAACCTCCGCTCCAAATCGCTCTCGGCCTGCGGGCCGGGGGCGTCTTTTTTTATGCCTGCCAAAGCATCATCCATACGGATCTTTGCTTCCGCAGCAGCCCACAGCTCCGGGTATTCTGCCTGGGTATCTGCGGTGCCGGTCAGATCATCTACCGTGACACCGAGATACTCTGCGATCATTTCGATTTTTTCAAACGGAGGGCTTTTGGGCGCAGACTTCCACTTCCCAATCATTCCGTTTCCAAAACCTAAATCTTTTTCAATCTGTTTAATTGTTGTTCGGCGCATTGTCGCAATATCTTTAATATTAGCAACGATGGCCTGATTACGAATATTCATAAGCAAAAATAATCCAATAGTAGCGGATTAGCTATTGACAAGTAGCGAGTTCGCTACTATAATAGCTTTCAGAGGGTAACAAAAACCAAGCCCCCACAAATGCGAGCTTTAGAAATTGATAAATTGTATCTGCAACACAATAATAGCGCATTTTCTATCAGTTTGTCAAGAGGGGAGCTTGAAACCTCAATATTTTCTATGCTGAGTTTCTGAAAGGAGGGAGATCTTTGATCTACGAAAATGTCAAGCGTTTGTGTGTGAAGAACAAGATCACGATTGCCGAGCTGGAGAAGCGGTGCGGGATCGGCAACGGAGCGATCGGGAAGTGGGCCAAGCGTGAATCGTCCCCACGTGTAGACACCTTAAAGGCCATTGCAGACTATTTCGGCGTGACGGTGGATGACCTGCTTAAAAAGCGGAGGACACGGACATGAGCTCGCAAAAAAATGCCCCGTCCGGTGGATCAGACCGGGCGGAGCGCAAGCAGAACAACGGGGAGTGTGTTCTTGTGCTGAGTATAGCACAGGGGAAAGGAAAATGCAATGCCGAAAGTAAAGTTGAATCGGGATATGCGGCAGGATCGGATCGACTTCCGCCGGAACCTGATCGAAAGCAAGGCACATTTACGGGGATACCGGAACCAGCGAAGTATGGAACGGGCTATGGGCCTGCCGGACGCATGGGTCAGCAAGCGAATCTGCGGTATAACGCGCATGACGCTGGATGACCTGGACAAGCTGGACAAGCTTTTGAAATTTGACGCGCAGGAACTGGCGCAGTTAGTGAGGTGCCGGTGATGGATTGGAGTCTGTTTTTTATAATTCTGGGTGTGGCGTATGCGGCCACGTGGCCCTTCAAGCTCGTGGATTTCATTGAGGGGAGGGGACGGCATGAAGCGTGACAGACGGACGCGGGAGCAGCGGAAGGCGGATGCCTCCGCATGGATGGGCTTCATGTGCTTTCTGGCGCTTTTATTGATTGCCCTGTCGTATATGGTGGTGAGTGCGAGATGAACGCAAGGAATCGAAAAGAGCGGATGCCGCTATCGCCCTGCCCGGTGTGCGGGACGGACAGCGGTGAGCGGGTGCAATCCACGGACGCGCCGTTTAAGCATTACGTGCGCTGCGGGTTCTGCGGCGCCAAGACCGGCGGTTACACCAGCCAGAACAGCGCCACGAAGGCGTGGCAGAGAGGGGATGCGTGGAAATGAGATGCAAGATATATCCGGTGTGCGCCCACTGTTCCACGGTGATGGACCCCGGCCTTTACGATGACGTGGCCCCCGGGTTTTTGATCAACGGCGAGTGCTACTGCCCGGAGTGCTTCAAGGAGTGGATGAAGGATGCGGTGGACAGCGACCCGGAGACCGTGGCACGGGCCATGGGGGTGGCGATCATCGACATCCCGGAGGGCTGATATGACGCAGTGTGAGCGAATTTTGAAGTATCTGGATGAACACGGCAGCATCACACGGGCCGAGGCCATGAGTGAGTGCGGCATCGCCAATTTCACGGCGCGGGTCTCTGACTTGCGGCGGGACGGCGTGGCGCTGGACGTGGAGACGGTCACACAGAAGAACCGCTACGGCGAGACCGTGCGGTTTGCGAGATATAGGAGGAAAGCATGAACCTTTACGAAATTGATGCGGCCATTACGGCCCTGGTAGACCCGGAGACCGGCGAGGTTAGCGACTTTGACGCCTTCGACCAACTGAGCATGGCACGGGATCAGAAGATCGAGAACATTGCGCTATATTACAAGAATCTGGTGGCGGATGCCGCTGCGTACAAGGCTGAGAAGCTTGCCTTTGCCGAACGGCAGAAGGCGGCGGAGAACAAGGCCCAGCGTCTCAAGGACTATCTGGCGTATGCTTTGCAGGGTCAGAAATTTGAATCCCCCCGCTGCGCGGTGAACTTCCGTAAGACTACCAGCGTGAATGTGGCTGATCCTGACGCCGTTTTGGCATGGCTGCAGGACCACGCACATGAGGACTGCATCCAGTATGCGGAGCCGACCATCAGCAAGGCGGGGCTTGCCAAGATCCTGAAAACAGAAGCCGTCCCCGGCGCGGAGCTGGTGGCTGGTTATAGCGTGGGGGTGAAGTGATGAATATCTTTGAAAGCATTACCGCGATCATGCAGGAGATTCCGGCAATCGGGAAGGATAAGAAGAACCAGCAGCAGGGATTCAAGTATCGCGGCATCGACGATGTGATGAACGCACTGCAGCCGATCCTGTCCAAGCACAAGGTATTCGTTGTGCCGGAGGTGATCGATCAGTCACGGGAGGATCGTGTGACCAACAAGGGCGGTACGCTGCTGTATTCCATGCTGAAAATCAGATACACGTTCTACGCGGAGGACGGCACCAGCGTTTCGGCGGTTGTGATCGGCGAGGGCATGGACAGCGGAGACAAGGCCAGCAACAAGGCGATGGCAATTGCCATGAAATATGCGTTTTTTCAGGTATTCTGCATCCCCACCGAGGAAATGAAGGACCCGGACGCGGAAACGCCGGAGCCAAGCAGGCCGAAGGAACCGGCAATCCCAACGCGGCAGAAGCCGGAGTACAGATTGCCTCCGCAGGGCGATGCCACCGTTATCTGTGAGCGCTGCGGCGGTCAGGTGATGGATTACTTTGACGGCAGGGCCACGGTGAAGGCGGCACGTCTGGCGGCGAGAGCGAAGGAACTGTACGGCTATGCGCTGTGCGAGAAGTGCGTATCCGAGGCCAAGGAGGCCAACGATGCAGCAGGTTAATGCCACATCGTTCCGCTGGTCTATGGACAGTGCCGGGGACTGGCTCTGCATCCAGACCAAGGACGCACGGCGGACACTGGACAGCCTGAAACCCGGCAAGGTCTACGACGTGGAGATCAAGGAACACCGGGAGAAGCGGAGCCTCGATTCCAACGCCTACGCATGGCTGTTGATTGACCGGCTGGCTGAAAAGCTTCGGATTCCCAAAACGGAAATCTACCGACGGTATATCCGAGAAATCGGCGGGAACAACGAAACGGTGTGCGTGACAGCGGAAGCAGCGGACAAGCTCCAGAGCGGTTGGGAGCATAACGGGCTTGGCTGGCAGACAGATACCATGCCAAGCAAGCTCCCCGGCTGCGTCAGGGTGGTTTTGTACTACGGTTCCAGCACCTACGATACCGCGCAAATGTCCAGGCTTATTGATTTAATCGTTCAAGATTGCCAGGAGCAAGGCATTGAGACCATGCCTCCGGACAAGCTGGCGGGGATGATGGAGGAATGGGGATGCACAAAATGACAAAGGCGACGGCCATTCCGCAATCCGTGAAAGTTGTGGTATGGGCACGGGACAATCACCAGTGCGTGATCTGCGGGTCTCCCGCAGGCGCACCTGTGGCCCATGTGGTACGGCGATCCCAAGGGGGCAAGGGAATTGAACAGAACATTGTGACCCTCTGCCCCCGCTGCCACCGCCTGTATGACGAGGGGCCATTAAGAGACCGCGAGCGCATCTACGTGCGGCTGGTGACGCACATGAAAGCATTTTACCCGGATTGGAACCGGGAGGACATGATTTACAGAAAGGGAGCTATTTCATGCTGAACAGAATTATTGTGATGGGCCGGATGACCCGTGACCCTGAATTGCGCCGCACCAACAGCGGCACGGCGGTGGCATCCTTCACCGTGGCGGTGGATCGGGATTTCAAGTCCCAGTCCGGCGAGAAGGAAACGGATTTCATTGATGTGGTGGCATGGCGCAACTCCGCCGAGTTTGTGAGCAAGTACTTCTCTAAGGGCCGCATGGCCGTGGTGGAGGGCCGCTTGCAGCTGCGTGACTGGACGGACAAGAACGGCAATAAACGCCGCAGCGCCGAGATCGTGGCCGACAACGTGTACTTTGGCGATTCCAAGCGGGACGGCGGGGACGCGGCGCAGAGCGAAGCGCAGGGCGGTTTCAGCGAAATCGCGGACGATGGGGACCTCCCGTTCTAAGGCGGTGGGTGAATGCCGAACAGGATCATCAAGGATAGCATCAGGACGAGCAAAAGCATCAACGCAATGTCGGATTTCCAATTCCGATTGTGGGCGTACCTGATCACCTACGTTGATGATTATGGGCGCGGCAGCGCAGACCCGGAATTGCTCAAAGGCTTTGTATTCCCCCGCAGAAAAGGTGTGACTGAGGGAACGATCAGTAAGACGCTTGCAGAATTGGCGACCATAGGCTCTGTGATCCTCTATGAAGTTGACGGAGAACCGTACCTATGTTTTCCGAACTGGAGCGAGCACCAGACGGTGAGGAACAAAGTAAGCAAATTCCCGGCACCTGCTGACGGATTGATTACACCTGAAATCAAGTGCAATCAATTGCAAGCAGGTGAAAGCAAATGTGCCCGTAATCCAATCCAGAATCCAGAATCCAGAATCCAGAATCCAGAAGAAGTAGGCGGCGAGCCGCAAACGGCATCCCCGCCGGTGGTTTCCATCCCCCTCAATGACGGCACTGAATATCCGGTATCGCAGGAGCAATGCCAGGAATGGGCGGGCGTATACCCTGCTGTCGACGTGATACAGCAGTTGCGTGAGATGCGGGAATGGTGCATAAATAACCCAGCAAAGCGCAAAACGCCGAAAGGTGTGCGTGGATTCATTACTCGCTGGCTTGCCAAAGAACAGGATCGCGGTGGCCGCAAGGGCGCGAAAGGCCCCGGCTTCAAATGCGAGGACGCTTGGGGGTATGTGTAATGGCTACGGATATTAAGCTGTCGGACTGCTACATTGCTCCGCATAGCCAGCCCTGCTGGGATTGCGCCAACGCCTGCGGCGGTTGTTCATGGTCCGCAAAAGGGGAACCCGTCCCCGGCTGGAAGGCGGAACCGAGCATCATCCGGAACCACCTGGACCGTGGCCCGGAAAATTTCTCTGCCAAATCTTACAAAATCTATACCGGCCCCCAGTTCCGGGCAGACCCAAGGAGGGCGCATGACAAGGCTTGTGATTGACGTCCATGAGGACGGTGACCTGCTGGCAACCAAGGAGGCGGTGGCCATGCTGCTGGAGCCTCTGGGCCGCGTCCGGGTGGTGCAGGTCATCATTGACGGAAAGGAAGAAAAGCGATGAAGGTTGAATTTACGGTCCCCGGTATTCCGGTAGGCAAGGGCCGTCCACGGTTTATGAAAAACGGCCACACCTACACCCCGCAGAAAACGCGGGAGTATGAGAACAAGGTGGTCCAGTGCAGGCAGTGCCAGAGCGGGAAAGGCTTTGCGGACGGCATCCCGCTGACGGCCACCGTCACGGCGTTCTTTACGGTGCCCAAGAGTACATCGAAGAAAAAGGCCGCTGCGCTGGACGGGACGCCCCACATCAAGCGCCCTGACGCTGACAACTTGGCGAAGGCCATTCTGGACGCGCTGAACGGCCACTCCTACAACGATGACAGCGCAATCGCGATGCTGACCGTGCGGAAGTATCAGACAACCGGAGCCTCCCGCGTGGAGGTCACCATTGAGGAGGCAGAATGATGGATGCAGTTAAGTTTACCCGTGCGGCCATGAGAATGTGCAATGATTATTATAGCAAATGCTGGTCGTGTCCGGCTGGTGATAATACATCTTGTAAGCTCGATAGCAGCTACAGCGCCATATCTGCCGAGGAAAAAGTCGCCATTGTTGAACAGTGGGCCGAGAAGCATCCCGCCAAAACCCGCCAGAGCGAGTTCTTGAAGATGTTTCCGGGGGCAGATGTTGGCAAAACGGATGGTTGTCTAACTTTGTGCCCTTGCAATATTTACGAAAAGATGCGAAAAGAGTGCGGCGGACCTAAATGCTCTGAGTGCCGAAAGGCGTTCTGGCTTGCGGAGGTGGAAGACGCATGAAAGTGTTGATAGCCTGCGAGGAATCGCAGGAAGTCTGCAAGGCGTTCCGGGCGGGTGCTGCGACGGATGAGGAGGACAATGGATGAAGGTGCTTGAGCTATTTGCCGGGACGCGCTCTATAGGGAAGGCGTTCGAGGCCCGGGGCCACAAGGTGTACTCCGTAGAGTGGGACAAACGATTTGACCGCATCGACCTATATGCTGACATCCTGAAGCTGACTGCGGAGGATGTGCTGCGGGAGTTTGGGCGGCCTGATGTGATCTGGGCAAGCCCGGACTGCACCACATTTTCTATCGCGGCCATCAGCCACCACAGGCGGAAAAACCCCGAGACAGGAAATTTGGACCCGGTGAGCGAGTATGCCAAGTTTTGCGATGCAGTGGACCAGCACGTGCTGCGGCTGATTTTAGCATTGAGCCCGACTTACTGGTTCATTGAGAATCCGCGTGGAGGGATGCGCAAAATGACGTGGATGGAGGGGCTGCCCCGGTACACCGTCACATACTGTCAGTACGGGGACACCCGAATGAAGCCCACGGACATCTGGACAAATCATCCGCTTCCCAGATTTAAACCGCCTTGTCATAACGGCGACCCGTGCCATATCTCTGCCCCGCGCGGGGCCAAAACGGGAACGCAAGGGCTGGCTGGCAGCGTGGAGCGGTCTGTCATCCCGGCTGCATTGTGCGACCATATCGTAGATATTTGTGAGGATGCGGAGTGGAATGTCACAGTCTGTTAAAGCGCCATTTAAGTTTTCGTATACGCTTGCTTACCCCCGGAGTCGCCCAGGCCATGGCGGAGCAATGGGGCGGAGCAATGGGGCGGAGATATAAGGGAGGAACTATGAAAGATACAAACCTCGTAAATGCGCTGCGTGAGCACGCGGATTGGTGGGAAAATGGGGACATGATGAATCCGCTGGGAGGGCTGGAAAAAGACCTGGCGGAAGCCGCTGACCGGATCGAAGCGCAGGCGAAAGAAATTGACGCACTGCGGAACGAACTGTGCCTGAAATGTGGAAACTACACGCTGGCCCATGAGGGGGCCTGTAACGGATGCCGATGGAGGAGGTAAGAAGATGAAACGACTGACAAAGTACGACACCGATGGACAGGCAATGATGGACTGCGAGAAGTGCAAAGCAGATTGGACGGGTAAGCATGGTAAACCGATGGTTGACTGCACCGCGCTGTACTGCCGCAATCGCCTCAAGGAGCGCCTTGCCGCCTACGAGGACACGGGGCTTGAGCCGGAGGAAGTCCTGCCGAAAGATAAGGCAGACGAGATCGCACTGAAGCTGATGCGTCTTGCTGATTTGGAGAGCATTTGCAGTTATACCCGCTTACGCGAACTGGCCGAGGCCGACAGAGCCGGACGGCTGGTGGTACCGCCGTGCAAAGCGGGAGATACGGTGTATGAGGTTACAAGTCGAAAAACCATAAGCGAATACCGAGTAAAGGCAATTCGCGTGGAATTGTTTTGTACATTCATTGAATGGGATATTGTAGCCGGGTTTGTTGATAAATCCATTTTTGGCGTACCGGTTAATGAAATCGGCAAGACCGTATTCCTCACCCGTGATGCGGCGGGGAAAGCATTGGAGGCAATGAAGGATGGCTGAACTAAAACCGTGCCCGTTCTGCGGCGGCACAAATCTCAAAATCGACAGCAAGCGCACTTTTCAGAACGGTTGGGAGAAACATTGTTCCGTAAGCATCCGGTGTATGAAATGCCATGCGAGAAGTCCTGTTGTCGGCATCAATATGCCTAACGGGAAATATAACGAGCGTGAAATCTGTGAAAACGCCGTAACTGAGGCGTGGAACAGGAGGGGGGAAAGAACATGACTAAGCATTTTTGTGATCTTTGCGGGAAAGAAATACACAATCTTCAGGAAACTTATAAGGTCAGCATGGAGAACAACGCTGGCATTTACGCAAGCGTCCCGGACATAGTGGATGTCATAGTGGATGTGAGGGAAATATGCCCTGCCTGCGCGAAGCGTATCCACCAGACTGTGCAAGAGCTGAAACAGGAGGGCTGACCATGGCTGAATACATTGACCGGGAAACTGCCGTAAAAGCGGTGATGGCGGCGAAATGGGTGGACGGTTACGACGGTGCCATGGCAATGGAGATTGTTGCCTCGCCAGCAGCCGCCGACGTTGCGCCGGTGGTGCATGGGCGGTGGATGGACCATTATAGAAGCGGTGTTACTGTTGCCGAAGGAGGTGTATCAAGCTGCTGCGATATGTGGAATGATCGCAGAAGCAATTACTGCCCCAACTGCGGGGCAAAGATGGACGGAGGTGCTGACCATGTATGAATCGCCAATTAAAGTATTCCAAGGAAATCTTGAAATGCAGTTTGAGGGTGAAATTCTCAAAGCCGTGCAGCGGGCTGACATTACCGTTGATAGGGATGAACTAATCCGAGCGCTCCGCTATGACCGTGAGCAGTATCAGAAAGGTTTCGACGATGCAAGGAAGGGTGTTGTGCCTGTGGTGCGGTGTGAGGACTGCAAGCATTTGTGCGTGTGGAATCGAAAAGATATGTACGCATTTTGCCCTAAAACAAACATCGCGTTTTTGCCATTTGATAAGGACACAAGGACGTTCTTTTGCGGCTTCGGCGAGAGAAAGGATGGCGGTGCTGAATGAAGTTGAAAGACTGGCTGATTATAGCCTTTTGGACGCTGGTTATAGCCGCTGGCATTGCGTTTATCGTGTTTTATTTCAAAAGCATTTTGACCGCCGACATCCCCCTGTGGCTGAAACTGTACTTGTTGGGGAGGAAATAAGATGGATGAGTACATCGAGAAACACAAAGTGGTCAATCTGCTGATCGAATTAGAGAACGAATTTCAGCAGTTTAAGCCATTCAAAGGCTTTGAACACGCAATGTATCGCAAGTTGTGTGAAGCTGAAATTGCTATCGGCAAGCTGCCTGCCGCCGATGTGGTTCAGGTACTTCGCTGCAAGGACTGTAAAGATTGGGGACCCGGAACCAGAGACGTCCCCATCTGCTGGGAAACATTCGAACCAATGCCGCCAGATGGCTTTTGCAGTCACGGCGAAAGAAAGGACGGCGGGGATGGCTAAACAATCCGGCATGATTGCCTTTGCCGAGCAATTCGCCCAGGCGAAAGTAGACGCCGCCCAGCGGCTAACCTCCCAGTACATGATCGATACCCTGCAAATGACCCTCCACCAGACGGAGGGCTGGGGGTATGACCGGATCATGCGGCTGACGGAGGCGTGGCAGCAGACCCAAAAGGAGTACACGCCCGCCCTCAATTCCAACGACCCGGCGGCGGACGTGATGCAGGAGCACATGGACCGGGTGATGGCCCAGATCATCGGCGGCAAACAGGAGTTAAGACCATTCCCGGAGCGGTATCACGAACTGCGGAAAGTGACATATGGGAGGCAACATGACAAGCGATGACAAAGCCCTGCTAAGGGCATATGCGGAAAACGACATGATCCTGGAGCAGGCTGCACGGCAGGTCTATATGCACCGCAATACGGCGGACTACAGGTTTGAGCGCATCAAGAAAGAGACCGGGTTAGACCCGCATTGTTTTTATGACTTGGTGGCACTGCTGCGGGGAATTGGGGAGTGCGTATGACCGAGGTGATAACATGAGTACATTCCCGGAGCGGCTGCGGCAGTTGAGGGAGCAGAAGCGGATAAAGCGGTATGTGTTGTCGGAACGGTGCGGCCTACATTCGGACGCTGTGCGGCGTTATGAAATGGGCGAAGCAACGCCGTCTATGGATGCCCTTCAAAACCTTGCGGATGAACTGGGGGTGTCTGTTGACTATCTCATGGGGCGGACGGATTATCCACTGATGGTAAATATTTCAGCGCCTCATAATAAAAATTGAAAATTCCCCTTTTAAGGGGAAAAACGCTGTTGAACAGTGCGACAATGGATGTGTGGGAGTGTATCTCACACATCCTTTTCTTTCCTCCATTTTCATCCTTTCTCTCTCCAACCCCGGCGGAATGCCGGGGACTATATGCCGCACGCACGATGTACCCCACGATCAGGGGCGGCGGGTCGCACCCGCCATGCGGCACAGGACTCCCCACACCTCTCTACGATGTGGCCCAGGGGAGTCATTCACGGCATAGGTGCCCCGTAAGGGGAGGCCACAGCGAGTGACGGGGATTTTCCCTGAAGCGCTAAAGCAGGGCAGGACTGCAATGCCGTACCAGATGTATGCTACCGCATTGCGGCACCGCGGAAGGGTAAGACCGCTACAAGGGGCTTGCCTGTGCGCTGTATGAAAGCGGCAGGGCGAATAATCATTATTTTGCTGGCTCCGGCCTATGAATGAAGAAACGGATGCGACCGACATACCGGCGCAGGGCTGAAAAGTTCCGTGGGATACCGGCATTGCTACAATCTGCGCGAGTGCCGAGGCGTTCAATGGATGTGGCGTGGTGGCGGCAATCGTATGATTAGGCCGCTGTGTAAGCAATTCAAACAGATCGCAATGCCGGGACCTGTGAAAAGAATAGCGCCCAATGTGGGCGGTGTTGTAGCCCTTCGGGGCGGGTAAAGTCTGCTATGTAAGGCCAAGGGGTGGGGGCTGGTAGCAAATAAAAGTGCGAGGTGGTGACAATGGCTGCGCGTCTGACAGACCGGCAGAAAAAGAAAATACTGGCGGACTATCTGGAAACGCAGTCAGTGAATGCTGCCGCGAAAAAGAACAAGGTTTCGTGGGACGCCGCGAACAAAGTCCTGAAAGAAGCGGGAGAAGTCGAGAAAAAACTGGAACAGAAAAAAGACCAGAACACAGCGGACATTCTCGCGTACATGGAAAGCCAGCGGGACATTGTATGCCAGATCATCGGAAAGGGGCTGGCGGTACTGAATGACCCTGAGAAGCTGGCGGAAGCAACGCCCAGCCAGATCACAACGGCGTTAGGGACCCTGATTGACAAGTGGACGCAGGTACAGGGCAGGGGCGCGGATGAAGCGGGTACCGGCGTGGTGCAAATGCCGTCGGTGCTGCCGGAGGAAAAGCTGTGAATGTTGTCTGGACGCCGCAGCCGAGACAGGCTATTTTTATGAGCCGCCCGGAATGGGAGGCGCTGTATGGCGGCGCTGCCGGAGGCGGCAAGAGCGACGCACTGGTGATCGAGGCTCTGCGGCAGGTGGATATCCCGTGGTACAAGGGTCTGATCCTGCGAAAGACCTATCCGCAGCTGGCGGAGCTGATTGACAAGACGCTTTCCTATTATCCGCGCGTATACCCGAAAGCCAGATACAACGGCAGCAGCCACACATGGTCATTCCCCAGCGGGGCGAAAATCATTTTCGGCTCCATGCAGTACACCAAAGACCGCGTGAAATATCAGGGACAGGCGTATGACTTTATCGCGTTTGACGAGTTGACCCATTTCACCTGGGAGGAATACAGCTACATGTTTTCCCGGAACCGGCCCAATGGACCGGGAACACGGGTTTATATGCGGGCCACGGCGAACCCCGGCGGCATCGGCCACGGATGGGTGAAAGACCGCTTTATCACGGCGGCTCCGCCCATGCAGACCATCTGGCAGGATGTTTCCTGGATGGGGGCTGACGGCAAAAAGCAGGAGGGCAGGCGCAGCCGGATCTTCATTCCGGCAAAGGTGACGGACAACGCCGCGCTTCTGCGGAATGACCCCAACTACATTTTAAACCTGGCGTCCCTGCCGGAGGCGGAGCGTGCAGCGCTGTTGGACGGCAACTGGGACAGCTTTTCCGGCCAAGTGTTCCGCGAATGGATCAATGACCGTGAGCATTACAGAGACCATATCAAGACCCACGTCATCGAACCCTTCCGTATCCCGGGAAATTGGAATGTGTGGCGGGCGATGGACTGGGGCTATACGCGGCCCTTCTCCGTGGGCTGGTACGCCGTGGATCAGGACCGGCGGCTTTACCGCATCCGGGAACTGTACGGCTGCACGGGAACGCCCAATGAGGGCGTGAAGTGGACACCGGACCATGTGGCGGAAGAAATACGCCGCATTGAGCGGGAGGACCCCAATTTGCAGGGGCGGACGGTGCGGGGCGTGGCAGACCCGGCCATCTTCGGCAACAGTGGCACGGAGAGCGTGGCGGCGGTGATGGAGCGCAAGGGCGTGTTTTGGGAGGCCGGACAGCATGACCGGCTGAACGGGAAGATGCAGATACACAACCGACTAGCCTTTGATGGGCAGGGCATCCCCATGCTGTATGTGTTCGACACCTGCAGGCATTTCATCCGGACGGTGCCGAATCTGGTATATAGCGAGACGGACGTTGAGGACGTGGACACCGACGGCGAGGACCATATTTATGACGAGTGCCGGTATATGTGCATGGAATACCCGGTGGCGCAGACCATTCGGGTTCCGGCAGCGGTGAAGCCGTACAGCCCTCTGGACGCGGACGAGCCGGAGGACCGGGATTACGCATGGTTCCGGAAATACTGATGGAGGACGTATGGACAGACAGGACTTATTCAATAAGGCAATTGGCATGGGGATTGGAAGTCTCATGCCTCAGCTGCAGCCGCAGCCCGCAGGGCAGATGGCCACCGGGGATGCAATCAAGGTGGATGACATCCGCAAGGCGGCGGAGACGGTGCGGAAGTACAAGGACGGCAAGAGCCTGCTGGAAAACCGCCTGAAAGAGGATGAGCTGTGGTATCGGGTGCGGCACTGGGAAGCGGTGCGGAAGAAGTTCAACCCGGATGTGCCGGAGCCGTCCTCCGCATGGCTGTTTAACGCCATTACCAACAAGCACGCCGACGCTATGGACAACTACCCGGAGCCGAACGTGCTTCCGAGAGAGGCGGGAGACCAGCAGGAGGCCAAGAAGCTGTCCTCCATTCTCCCCTGCGTCATGGAGGCGGCGGAGTTTGAGGACGTGTATGCGGATGCCTGGTGGGGCAAGCTGAAACACGGCACCGGTGCGTATTTCATCGGGTGGGACCCAGAAAAGGAAAATGGGCTGGGCGACATTGATATTCACGATCTCGACCTGCTGGACGTTTACTGGGAGCCGGGGATCAAGGACATTCAGCAGAGTCGGAACCTGTTTATCGCAGGCGTGGCGGAGACGGCAGACCTGGAAGCCCAGTTCCCACAGTACAAGGGCAAGCTGGAAACGGCAACCCCGGATGACTACGCCTACTCTTACGATCCCAACGTGGACTGGACGGGGAAGTGTTTGGTGTGGGACTGGTACTACAAGAAGAAGGACCTGACCGGGAAGACACTGTTGCATTATTGCAAGTTCTCCGGGGACTGCATCCTGTATGCCAGCGAGAATGACGCCAACTATGCTGAGCGCGGCTATTATGACCACGGCCTGTACCCGGTGGTATTCGACACCATGTTCCCGGAAGCGGGGACGCCGTATGGGTTCGGCATGATTGCCATCTGCAAGAATCCACAGCTTTACATCGACAAGCTGGGCCAGAACATTCTGGAGCGCAGTCTGCTGGGCACCAAGACCCGGTACATTGCATCTTCTCAGGCGGGTATCAATGAAGATGAGCTGAAAGACGCTTCCTGTGCCGTGGTGCATAGCGAGCTGCCGAGACTGGACAACGAGCATTTGCAGCCCATCGTGCCACCCTCTCTGGAGGGCAACTACATCGACGTCTATCAGATGAAGATCGACGAGATGAAAGAGACCAGCGCCAACCGGGACATGAACAACGGCGGCACCTCCGGCGTGACGGCGGCGGCTGCTATCGCGGCGCTGCAGGAATCCGGCAACAAGGTGAGCCGCGACATGATCCAGGGCAGCTACCGGGCATACCGGAAGGTTTGCTCTCTGGTGATCGAGCTGATCCGGCAGTTTTATACGGAGACCCGCACCTTCCGCATTCTGGGCGAGAACGGGCAGATGGAGTTTGTGGACTTCAACAACGCTGGGATGCAGGATCAGCCGGTGGCGATGCCGGGGAATACGGCGCAGATGTTCCGGCGCCCTGTGTTCGACTTGAAGATCAGACCCCAGAAGCGCAGTCCCTTTACCATTGAAGCCCAGTATGAGCGGGCAAAGGAGCTGTATGGCCTGGGGTTCTTCAATCCGGAGAACGCCCAGCAGAGCATCATTGCCCTGTCCATGATGGACTTTGAAGGTAAGGAGCAGATTTTGCAGCAGGTGCAGCAGGGGCAGACCCTTTTGAACATGGTGCAGCAGCTCCAGCAGCAGCTTGCCATGTTCCAGGCGGCGGCGGGGATGAATGTGGAGCAGCCGGGGTATCAGGGACAGACAGGCCAGAGCGGCGGTGGAGCCACCATTGCACAGGCAAGGCAGGATGCCGTCAACGCCAACAAGAAGAGCTACGGCGAACGGCTGGCTGAGAGGAGCAGGGCATGACCCGTGTTTACGCCAGCCGCCAGGGAGCCCGGTTTCGGCTGGAATGCCGGGGCCACGCCGGTTACGCGGAGAGCGGGAAGGACGTGGTATGTGCCGCCGTCTCCGCAATCTGCCAGACGCTTTACCTCTGGTGCAAAAACACCGAAAACGTGACGGTAGAGGACGAGACCATGGGATCGGGTGTATTCATGCTGACGGTCAGAGGACCCTGCGGGGAGCCGTGGAAGGCTGCCGTGCTGGGGCTAATGAGTTTAGAGGCGGGATACCCCGCCAATATACGGGTGGATGCCCGGGAATTTGATTTGTGTTCCAAGCCGCAGACGCGGCAAGAATGATAAAGGAGCAAGCGTATGAAACACTTTTTTGTCAAGGCGATGTGCCTGTTTCTGTTTGACGGCGGCGCTTCCGGGGCGTCCGGCGGAGCAGGAGAGGGCGGAGCCGAGACGGGCGGGACCAATGGCGGGCCTGACGTCGCCCAGCAGGCCAAAACGGGCGAGGTAGTCTACGGAAAGCAGACTGCGGCTCCTGACGCCGGGGAGCAAGACCAACGCGCATCCTTCAAGGATTTGATCAACGGTGACTATAAGGCGGACTTCGACGCCGAGGTACAGCGGATCGTAGGCGAACGGCTGAAAAAGGTAAAGGATCAGGGCCGCATCGTGGCGGATCAGGGCAAAGCGCTGAACGCACAGCAGCCCATTCTGGACGCCCTGTCTCTTCGCTACGGCACGGCACCCGGCGACATTGAAGCCCTGCGGTCGGCGGTGGATCGGGACAATTCTCTTTGGGAGCAGGCTGCAGAGGAAGCCGGTATGAGCGTGGAGCAGTACCGGCAGTATCAGCAGATGCAGCAGGAGAACGCACGGCTGAGAGCGGCGCAGGAGGACTATTACGCCCGTCAGCGCAGCGAACAGCAGCTGCGCTCGTGGATGGATCAGGCGGAGGCCATGAAGCAGGACCCCCTGCTGGCAGACTTCGACCTGCCCACCGAGATCAACACCAATCCCGATTTCCTCGCCTTGCTACAAAGAGGCGTCAGCGTGGAGCAGGCATACAAGGTCCTGCACATGGATGACTTTCTCAGCAAGGCCACGGCACAGGCGGAAAAGACCGTAACGGATAATATCCGCGCCAGAGGGGCCAGACCCCAGGAGAACGGAGCCGCGCCCAAGAGCGCCGTTGTTGTGAAGGATGATGTTTCCAAGCTGACCCCGGCAGACCGGGCGGAGATCGCCAGACGGGCTGCGATGGGGGAAACCATCACTTTTAACTGACAACAACAAGGAGGCTACTCTATGAATACTCTGTTTATGTTCCCTATGTTCGTGCAGATCTTCGCGGACATGAAGACCAACACCACTACCCAGACGGGCGAGGGCAAGGACCTGTCTGCGGAGATGAAGACCTATTACTCCGACTATCTGATCGACCTTGCAGAGCCGGAGCTTGTGCATGACCAGTTTGCCCAGAAGCACCCCATCCCCAAGAACGGCGGCAAGACCATTGAGTTCCGCCAGTATGATCCCCTGCCTGAGATGACCACCGCCCTTACCGAAGGCGTGACCCCTGATGGCCAGAGCCTGAACGTGAAGAAGCTGGAGGCCACCGTGAAGCAGTACGGCGGCTACGTCACCCTGTCCGATATGCTGATTCTGGCAGCCATCGACAACAACGTGGTGCAGGCCACCAAGCTGATCGCCTCTCAGGCCGGACGCACCCTGGATACCATCACCCGCGACATTCTGAACGCCGGTACCATTGTCCAGTACGCCGACGGCTCTGTGACTGCTCGCGCCAATCTGGTGGGCGGCAGCGCCACCGAGAGCGAGAACAACTATCTGACCGTGGACGCCATCAAGAAGGCCGTGCGCACTCTGGAGGCGCAGGACGCTCCCAAGATCAACGGCTACTATGTGGGCATCATCCATCCCAACGCCAAGTATGACCTGATGAAGGACCCTGAGTGGAAGAGCCCCCACGAGTATGTGGATACCGCCAACATCTACAAGAACGAGATCGGCGAGCTGTACGGCGTCCGCTTTGTGCAGTCCAGCCGCGCCAAGGTGTGGAAGGATGCCGCCAAGAACAAGGCCACCGGTACAGAGGTCGCCAACAAGCGGGATGTGTACTCCACCCTGATTCTGGCGGATGACGCCTACGGTGTGACGGACATTTCTGGCGGCGGTCTGCAGCACATCGTCAAGCAGCTGGGCAGCGCCGGTTCCGGCGATCCCCTGGATCAGCGCGCCACCGTCGGCTGGAAGGCCACCAAGACGGCGGAAATTCTGGTGCAGCAGTACATGGTACGTATTGAGACCACTGCCAGCGCCTGATAGGAGGACAGTATGAGCGAAGCTAAGAAGGTAACGGATCCCAATGAGGAGCTGGTAGAGTATACCGCACCTCTCATGGGCCGCACGGATTCCCGCGATATTATCGTGGGCGTCAACGGTGAGATCATCCGCATTATGCGTGGTGAGACTGTGCAGATCAAGCGGAAGTTCCTGCTGGTGCTGCAGAACGCAGAGAAACAGGAAATGGAAGCCTACAAGGCACAGATGGCGGCGCAGAAGAACAGCGCCAAGGCTTTGGCCGATATGTAACCCGATGCGGGCAGACGGTTTCCTGCCGTTTGCCCGCATTTTCTATGGAGGGCGTATGAATCGCATTATTTCACTGTCCGTTGAGGACATGTATATCAAATATACCGGGGAAGCGTTCGGAGCCACCGGCTCCCACAACGCCGTGACCCTGCGGATGACATTCGGCCCTGCATGGGAGGGCACCGCCAAGACGGCGTATTTTACCGATGCGCTGGGGAACGCATCCGTGGCGCTGGTGCTTGGTCTGGATACGCTTGTAAACGGAGCTTACGAGGTGGATGTACCGTCTGAGGCGCTGAAAACCGCAGGCGTGGCGACCATTACTATCAAGGGCGTACTGGTATCCGGAGAGACTACCACAAAGGCCATCACTACGGCGGCGGGGCATTTCCGGGTATTGGATTCCGAGCTGCCGGACAGCGCCGGGAACGCCGGGACCATCACACCCAGCGACAAGGACCAGCTGCAGGCGGAGATCGCTGGCATGGAGACACTGTTTACCACGGCCAAGGCGGCGGCAGAAGCAGCAGCGGCCAACGCCAAGGTGAGCGAGACCAACGCAAAGGCCAGTGAGACGGCAGCGTCCAGCTCCGCGTCCTCTGCGGAAGCCTCTAAAACGGCGGCGGCGGAGAGTGCTGCGACGGCGACCGCACAGGCCAGCGCGGCGGATGCGAGTGCCGCAAAATCAGCAGCGTCCCAGAAGGCGGCGCAGGCAGCAGAGACCAATGCAAAGGCCAGCGAAACAGCGGCTGCAGCCTCGCAGGCCAGCGCGGAGACTGCATCTGCAAGTGCGCAGGCCAGTGCGGCGGCAGCGGCAAAGAGCGCACAGACGGCACAGGGCGCTGCCAGCACAGCCACAAATGCGGCGAGTTCTGCCGATCAGTCGGCCACGTCCGCGTCCAGTTCCGCGTCTCAGGCCAGTGCGGCAGCAGCGGCGGCGGCAAAGAGTGCGGCCGGTGTGGACGGCATCAACAAAACCGCGCAAAGCTGGGCTGTAGGCGGCACCGGCACCCGCCCCGGCGAGGACACGGACAACGCCAAGTATTGGGCGAAGCAGGCAGAGGCAGTTGTCGGCGGTGACTTTGCCACCAAGAACGAGGCGCAGGGCTATGTAACGGCACATAACCAGAGTGTTGACGCTCACAGAGACATTCGCAACGCCCTGAATAACAAGGAAACAGCTGGCGCGGCGGCGACAGCGGTGACTGCCCACAACGAGGACAGCACTGCCCATGCGGACATTCGGGAGGCGCTGAATAGGAAGGCGGAAACCTTTGTCATTCAGGCGAATGCAAATGTGTCAACCAGTGGGATTACCATTTCCAACGTAGACAAAACGCTAGATGAAGTGAACGCCGCAAGAGAAGCGGGGAAAGCAATTCGCCTGAAGCTCATTATGGATAACGAGGCGTATCAAGAACTCCCCCTTTTGGTTTTCTTTCAAGTTAGCCAGAAATTCATATACACATTTAGCGGGGCAAGCACATCAAACGCAGCTTCTGTTCAACTTACATTTGAAGGAGATTCTGTAAGAGCGATTGTTACCAAAAAAGAGATCTTCGGCCTTTCCGACAATGCCCCTGCCGCCCCCGGCACCACATCCGCCGGAACCTCCGACCTTGCCGCCCGCGCCGATCATGTGCATCCCAAAGAGGTCAGCGACACCGACCGGGCGACGTGGAACGGCAAAGCCGATCTTGTAGACGGCAAGGTGCCTACCTCCCAGCTGCCGGAGATTAGTTCTGTTAAAACCTACACCGCCACCATCGGGACTACATGGGTGGAGGATGAAACCACCGGCGTCAAGACGCAGAGCGTTGCCATCGCCGGGGTGACGGCCCAGAACACGGCACTGGTAGACCACGCTTATACGGGGGCGGGGACTTCTGACGATTACGCGGCCTTCGTGGAGGCGGAGAACCAGTACCTCAACTGCATCACCAACGGCTACGCCGAGACCTATGACGGCGGCATCAAGTTTACCATCTTCGGGGACGCCAACACGGTTGAGATCCCCATTGTTGCGGAGGTGAGCTGATGGGCCATGTAACGGTGGTTGGAGGTGCGAGGGCGACGAAGCCCAGCACGGGTATCCTTGCATCTGATTTGGCTGTCGGTACTGTTGTCAAGCTTATGGAGGGCGGCACGGCGGTTGAGTATCTGGTGGTTAATCAAGGTATTCCCAGTAATTCCAACTTGTATGATAGTTCGTGTGCCGGAACGTGGCTGCTGAGGAAGGATTGTTATAATGAGCAGAATTGGAATGATACCCGCATAAATACGTACAACACATCTACTATTAATACTTGGCTGAATGGGACATTTTTTAACCTGTTGGGGAATGTTGAAAAATCAATTATCAAACAAATAAAAATTCCTTATTGTGAAGGGAATAGTAGTTCATATGTGTATAAAGCTGGTCAAGGATTGAGCACTAAAATATTTTTGCTTGGGGCATATGAACTGGGGTGGACAGTGAGTATGTTTGAATATTTTCCCGTAGACGGCGCAAAATTGAGCTATTTTAGGGCTTTGGAAACAGATTCAAATAGAATAGCAAAATTAAATAATGTTGCCACTAAGTGGTGGACTCGCTCAGTAGATACTAATTCAACTAAAAGTGGCCACTGTGTTAATGAAAGCGGGTATCGCTGGACAGATAGTGTTAATCGTGCATACTCAATCCGTCCTGCCCTAATTCTCCCCCCAACAGCTAAGTTTGATGCGGCTACTATGCTTCTAAAGGGGTGACACAATGGGTAAGGTGATTATGAGCGGCATTGTGCCGACGTTGAAAACACCATCAATCGGTGTTTTGGCAAGTGCTTTGCCAGTAGGCACTGTTGTCAAACTCATGGAAGGTGATACTGCGGTTGAATATCTGGTAGTCAATCAGGGTATTCCCTCTAACTCCGGTCTGTATGACGCAAGCTGTGACGGGACGTGGTTGTTGAGAAAAGATTGCCATAGTAAAGGGCGGTGGAACCGCCTAGACGAGAACGAATATGCGTCTAGCGTCATCAACACTTGGTTAAATGGCGATTTCTTTAATAGCTTAGGTAGTGTTGAGCAATCTGTTATCAAGCAAGTAAAAATCCCATATTGCGTTGGCAATTTGACTTCAACGATAAATAGCGGAACTAATGGACTGTCTGTCAAAGCGTTTTTACTAGGCGGATATGAGGTTGGGTTCACAATAGATGACGATAATGAGCTGCCTAAAGACGGTGCGAAGTTAGATTATTTTATCTTAGGGACGGGCGGAAATACAAAACGCATTTCCTATCTGGATGGAAATGCAGTTTATTGGTGGTTACGCTCGCCACAGTGGAGCACTGTAAATTTAGTGTTTCACGTCAAAGCCACTGGCGGGCTTATTAACAAAGACCCTACCAGTTCTAATGATGGCATCCGCCCCGCCCTAATTCTCCCCACAACAGCTAAGTTTGATGCGGCTACTATGCTTCTAAAGGGGTGACACAATGGGACACTGTTTATTTTTGCGGAAGGGCGAGGTGCATACGGCACCGGTGACGGGGGTGCTGGCCTCCAGACTTGCGGTGGGGTCCACCGTGAAGCTGATGGAGGGCGGCACGGCGGTGGAGTATCTGGTGGTGAATCAGGGGATTCCCAGTAATTCCGACCTGTATGATGCAAGTTGTAATGGGACTTGGTTGTTGAGGAAGGATTGCCATAGTAACAGGGTGTGGAACAGTTCTAATATCAATACTTACGCAAGTAGCGATATTAACACATGGCTCAATGGAGATTTCTTTAATAGCTTGGGTAGTGCAGAGCAAGCCGTTATAAAACAAGTTAAAATTCCTTATTGTCCAAGTGGTACGGATACCACAATTAAGAGCGGGGTAGATGGGTTAGGCGTTAAAGTATTCTTGGTGGGTGGCTATGAAGTTGGCCTTAGCAACTATGCTTCAATTCCAGAAGATGGGGCTAAGTTGGATTATTTTGGCTCTGGTACAGGAACATCTGCCAAAAACAAACGTATCGCATATAAAAAGGGGTTGACTGTTAATTGGTGGCTTCGTTCGCCATACATTGATACTAGTGACAGTGTATGTGATGTTAATATCCAAGGTGATTTTGGCAGTCTATATGCGAATAATTCTAGGGGGTCTGTTCGCCCCGCTTTGGTTATTCCCGGAAACGCTCGGTTTGACGAAACCACCATGCTGTTGAAAGGCGTAAAGTAACGGGAAAAAGCCGGGGGCAAATCCTCCGGCAGGTCCCACAGATACGAATGAAATCGGCTGTTTAAGCCGTAAAAAATGAAAGGGGTATACATTATGGAAAAGAAGTTTGCTGACATCATCAACGAGGGCAAGAAGAACGGCAAGACCATCGAGACCATCAACAAGGAGCTGAAAGAGGCCGGTGCCAACTTCCACCTGAATTCCGACGGCGGCGTTGCCAACTGGACCGAGGCTGAGATGGCCGAGGGCTTCAACCAGGCGGAGAAGGAGCCGGAGGACGTGAAGCACCTGCATGATTATATGCGGTACGATGTCACGAAGGCCGGTCAGACCGTGCGGGTGGAGACCCCGGAGGGCACCTACGATATTACTTGGGATGAGGGCGGTCATCCTGAGAAGGCCGTGCGGGTGTGACCACCGAAAGGAGGGGTACTATGAACGCTTTACACATCAAAAATACGGTGTTGGCGGTGCTGGCTGCGGCTGGCTCCGCCATCGCCCAGGCTCTGGGGGGCTGGGATATGGCGCTGAAAGTGCTGATCTGTTTCATGGTGCTGGACTACGCCACCGGATGGATGGTAGCGGCCATCTGGCATAAGTCCAGCAAGAGCGGCACCGGGGCGCTGAGTTCCGACGCCGGGTTCAAGGGGCTGGCGAAGAAGTGCGTGATGCTGGCGCTGGTCTGGATGGGGGCATTATTGGATCAGGCCACATCCAGCGATTTTGTACGGGACGCTGTTTGCATGTTCTTTATTGCAAATGAGGGCCTGTCGATTCTGGAGAATACGGCAGTGATGGGGGTCCCCTACCCCGCCTTTGTGAAGAATATGCTGGATGCCATCCGCCAGGCCAGCGATCAGGGAAAACAGAATTCGGAGGCTCACACATGAGCACGAGAGCGGGCACCGTCCCGCTCTCCGATCTCCAATTTTTGAAGATCTATTTCAATAAGCGGCGTCTCCGCTCCACCACGGCCAACCTGATGAAGATGCTGGCGGAGGCGGGCGGGGACGCTATCTGCAATGGCTCCATTTTCCTGCGGAATCAGACACCGGCCTGCCATTTAAAGGCAGACGGTAAGGTCTACAAGGCCCCCAATTACCGGGCGTGGGCCATCAGCTGGGACACCCCGGGGGATTTCGGCGTGAAAACCGTGCCAAACGGGGACCGGAACTACATGGAGTGTGTCCACCTCATCATCGGCGGGAAGAAGATCAACCCCATCCACTGCGGAGCGGATATGCGCTACCGTGCGCCACGAACAGCTATCGGCACCAAGAACGGGCGGTTCGCCTACTATGTGAGCAAGGTCCGGCGGTCGCCGGAACAGCTCCGGAACCTGCTGGCCGCGTCCGGATGGGACAATGCCATTATGATGGACGGCGGTGGGTCTACCTGCTTCATGGATTCGACAGGCAAGGGCTTTACCGGGGACGGACGGGTGATCCCGTTCTTCCTCGTCTGGAAACTGAAAAGCGGGGACGCATTTGAACCGGAAGGAGAGAAACCCATGGTAGAGATCAACGCCTATTCCAAGGCGATGGACGGCAACAAGAAGCTGTCCACCCATTTTAAAGTGAAAGAATTTGCCTGCAAGGACGGCTCCGATGCCGTGCTGGTAGCCCCCCGGCTGGTGATGGTTTTGCAGAGCATCCGCAGTCACTTCGGCGCGGCTGTGACCATCAACAGTGGGTATCGGACGCCACAGTACAATACCAAGGTCGGCGGCGTGGCCCACAGCCAGCACTGCTACGGCACGGCGGCGGACATCACCGTGCGGGGACAGACCCCGGCAGCGGTGGCGGCCTACGCCAGACAGCTGATGCCCGATTGGGGCGGCGTGGGCGTATACAGTCAGAAGGGCTTTACGCATATTGATGTGAGGGAGACCCGGGCCGACTGGAACGGATAAGGAGACACTATGAACAAAACCATTTCAGAGGTCATCGCCCAGACACAGGCGGTACGGCCTGACCTCTACACGGATGAACAGATCACGGGCTGGCTCTCTGAATTGGACGGGCAGTTGAGCGTGGAGCTGCTGAAAACGGACCCGGTATCTTATTCGTGGCCGGAGGATGCCAACACAAGCCTGCTGGTGCCCCATCCGTATGACCGCCTGTATCATTTGTATGTGATCGCTATGATCGATTTGTACAATCGGGAAACAGAACTGTACACCAATGACATGGCCGTGTTCAACAGCGCCATGCAGGAATACCGGAGCTATTACCGGCGGACGAACCGACCGGCAGCGGACGGGAATTGGTTCAAGACCATGTAAGGAGGGGCTATGTATCTTCCAAGTCTGAAATACGCAGAGCAGAAAACGAAACAGCAGATCGTAGAGTTTTTGGGGATCAATTTCTCCGACAACTTTACGGACGGCAATTTTTCTGCCTGCCGGAACCTCTCTACCCGCAGGTATCCCTATCTGTCTACACGGCTGCGGCGGCTGCCGGTGGGGGACTATGTGTCCCCTACCGCCGTGACCGCATGGAATAAGCTGGTGGTGGTGGACGGCACGAGCCTGATCTATGACGGCAATGTGGTTGGAACAGTGACGGCAGGGGAAAAGCAGTTTGCCGTGGTCAACACAAAGCTGGTGATCTGGCCGGACAAAAAATATCTGGACCTGAACACGTCCACGCTGCACGAGCTGGGAGCCAGTGCTGAAAAGGCCAACGCCGTTGTGACCACGGACAGCATCACCATGACGGGGGCAGGGCTTTCCTCCAAATTCTCTGCCGGGGACGGGATCACGATCTCCGGCTGCACCACAAAAAAGGAAAACAACAAGGATATCGTCATCAAAGCCGTGGATGGAGACAAACTGACATTCTCCGCAAACGTGCTGGTTGCCTGCACGGAAGCGGGGACTATGAAAATCGAGCGGAAGATACCGGATCTGGATTTCATCTGCGAGAGTGAGAACCGGCTTTGGGGCGTAAGCAACGCCAACAAGACTATTTACGCGTCCTCTTTAGGCGATCCGAAAAACTTTTTCGTGTATCAGGGGATCTCCACGGATTCCTACGCACTGGCGGTGGGCTCTGCTGGGAATTTTACCGGGTGCTGCAAGCTGAGTTCCTCCGTGCTTTTCTGGAAGGAAAACCTGCTGCACAAGATTCTGGGCAGCTACCCTGCGGAATACGCCCTCTACACCTCGGACATTACCGGCGTGCAGGAGGGCAGCTTCAAGAGCATGCAGGTCATCAATGACGTTCTCTTTTACAAGGGGCCGGACGGGGTGTACGCCTATTCCGGCGGTACGCCGTCACTGGTGTCGCAGACGTTCGGAGCCAAGCGGTTTACAGATGCCGTTAGCGGGACGGACGGCAAAAACTACTACATGTCCGCCAAGAGCGGCGGCGTGTGGCACCTTCTGGTGTATGACACCCAGCAGGGAGTATGGCTGGAAGAGGATGACACGGAGGCTCTGGATTTCTGCCGGTACAACAGCTTCCTTTATATGCTGGGCGCTGACGGTTCCCTTTGGGCGCTGGACGCAGACGAGGGTTCGGAAGTCGTTGATTGGAGCGCAACCTTTACCCCGTTCTATGAAACTATGGAGGGGAAAAAGGTGTATTCCTCCCTGTATCTCCGGTTTGAGCTGGGAGAGAAGGCGTGGATTCAGGCGGAAGTCCGCTGCGACAATGGCAAATGGGAGAAGGTTGGCGGGATTCACGGGAAAGGCCCGCAGCTTCTTCCGGTACGGCCAAGACGGTGCGACAAATACGAGGTACGGCTTTCCGGGCAGGGTGCGTGCGCGATCCTTGGCATGATCCGGCGGTTCCGGGTGGGTTCGGAGGTGTAGAATGGCGATTTTTGACAAGGAATTGAACCATCTGGACCCGCAGGACGCTGCTGGCAGCCTGCGGACGCTGGAAAGCTACATTTCCTATATGCGGGAGCGGCTGGAGTTCAACAATTCCAATCTCACCCGCACCCTGTCTTCGGCAGGAACCAGTACGGCGGAAATGGTGCTGATCGTGGCGGCGCTGCAGAACAACGTGCAGGCCATGCAGTCCAGCGTCACAGCGATGCAGGGGCAGATCACCACTTTGGAAACAACGGTTTCCGGGCTGAATAACAGCATACAGACATTGAGCCAGAACGTGACGGCGCTGCAAGCCTCTGTGGGCACTCTGCAATCGGACGTCGCTACGCTTAAAACCACCGTGCAGAACATCGACAAGCGCGTCACTGCGCTGGAAGCAAAAGGAGGGACCACCTGATGGCAGGATATTATGACAAAAACAAAGACTACTCCAAGGAATTGCAGCGGACGGACCTATCCTCTTCGGAACGGGCACAGTTGACGCAGGAGCGGCAGAACAAGATCAATGACCGCTACGGCGGCAAGGAACCGAATATGACTGGCTCCAATAAGACCTACAGCCAGACCTACGGCGGTTCTTCCAGCGGCAGTTCCAAGGGCAGCTACAACGGCATTGAGTATGACCGCAGCAACAACGGCGGAGGCATTTACGGCGTACCGACCAGCAATTCCCAGCAGAAGAATTACAAGCAGGGCGGCGTGACCTATCAGGTAGGCGCGGATATGAGCAGACGTCCTGACCTAGCGGGCGGATATGCCGTTTCTAACGGATATACCGTGTTCTACGACAATAACGGTTATGCCTATAAGGCATCCAAAGGAACAGTGGATTATACGCCACATCAGGATATCAACGCGGGGAACGGCAGCTATAACAAAAGCGGGGCATGGACGGACAACGAGATGCTTTCCGCCGCAGATAAGCAGAAGATCGCGGACATTCGGGCACAGATGCAGGCGGGGAAAATCACCGGGGACCAGGCTAACCAGGCGGCAAACGCTATCCGGGCGGGGTACGGCTACAGCATCGACAAAAACGGCTATGTGACAGACAACGGAGCGTTATCCCGCGTGAATGACAGGCGGGCGCAGTTAGGGCTTTCCACCAACCCGGAGGACGCTTCGACAGGGTATTACCGCTATCTGATGGGTACGGACACATCCCCGCTGGCGCAGGCAGCGGGACTGGTGAAGTCTTACGACGAGTTTAACGGCACATACACCCCCACAGACGTTTTGCAGGGGCTGGTCAACAACGGGTTCAACACCAGCGACGCCGGGAGGCCGAGCTTTGACTATACCTACGATCCCGAAATGCGGGCGCTGATTGACCAGATTCTCAACAGCAATCTGGCGGACTGGAAACAGGGAGATCAGTATGCTGCCCTGAAAGACCAGTACGCCGCCAACGGCGAGATGGGCATGAACGATCTGCTGGGGCAGGTGTCCTCCCGCACCGGCGGTCTGGCTTCCTCCTACGCGGCCAGTGTTGCCAATCAGGAATACAACGACTGGATGAGCAAGCTGGAGCAGGCGGCGCAAGAAATGTACCAGCAGGACCGCAGCGACAAGCTGAACAATCTGGGTGTTCTGAACGACGCTTACAACCGGGAGTACGGCGAGTACGGAGACAAGCTGAACCAGTGGAACACGGACCGGAATTTTGCCTATCAGCAGGCGCAGGACGCACTTGCCAATCAGTGGAAGCAGAAGGAATGGGACTACAACATGTCTCAGGACGAATATAACCGGCTGGCTCAGCAGGCGGACAACCTTGCGGCCTACGGTGATTTCTCCGGCTACAAGGCGCTGGGCTACACTGACAGCCAGATTAACAAGATGCGGCAGGCGTATCAGATCGCTCAGACGGCAAAGGCACAGAGCGGCAGTCGGAGTAGTGGACGTCAGAGCAGTGGAAGCAAGAAAAGCGGGGATAGCGGCATGAAACTGAGCGTCGCAAAGGATAATGCCAAACAGGGCATTTTTACGCCGGAAGTGCTGGATGCGTTCCACAAAGAGGGATACAGCGACGATTATCTGGAAAGCGCCTATGGCTACAACAACCCCGCGTCTGCATCGAATTTCAACCGGGCGTACAACAGCCTGATGATTTCCCTGTCGGAGGAAAGCTCCGCTAATGCGGAAAAGAATCTGAACAAGTTTGTTGACGAGTATTGGGATTATCTCTCCGATTCCCAGAAGAAGCAGGTCACACAGCTTGCGTCCAATTACGGATTCCAGATGTAAGGAGGCTGACACATGGCGACAAAGCCTGTATTTCGGAAAGTCACAACTGCGGCGGAAAGCCAGAAAAAGAACAAGGAGGAGCGGGCAAATACTGCCCGTTCCTCTGATAAGCCGGTATTCAGAAAAGTAACGACTGCGTGGGGCGGGGATTTGTCTGATGTTAAGACTCCAACCCAGACGCAAAAACCTACTGTGCGAGGCCCGGCGCGCAGCAACAGCACTACGCCCAGCCGTCAGCAGTGGAAGGCCACCAATGGCGGTAGAAAAAGCACCACGAACGCCGGGAAGAACAAGCCATCTGCACAGAAAAAGTCCTTCTTTGAGATTGCCACGCAGAATAAGGCACCGGGCCGCGTTGCGGAAAATGCACAGTCTCGGCAGACTTCTTATGCCGGTCAGCTGGGGCAGGTGAGCCGGAACGCGGCAACTCCCAATAGCCGGTACGATGCTAAACAGCTTAAAGATACTGAAAAGCAATATATTACTCGCACCAGATTGACCGCCGAAATCGAAAAACAGGCGGAAGCTCAAAAAGAAGCAAAAAACAAAGAACTTTTAGCTTCTGGGGGGTATAGAGAGGCCGATCTTAAAGATTTGCTAATCAATTCCGCCAAGCAAGGCTATTATAATTCTCGCTATGGCGAAGAGAGTTATAAAAGCATGAATGGGCGGAAAACCGATAAACAAAAGTATGCAGATATTCTGGCGGGGGAAGATTATAAATTTGTTCCGCAAGGAAAACTGGCAGAAGCAATATCCGGAGCAGCCGCATTACTGGGGCAACAGGTATACCAGATGACGAACCCGACGGCATTGGCAGCGGGAACAACGGCGGCAACGGGTGCGGCTATTGCGGGGCAAGCAGGCCCGCAGGCGCTTGTTCCTGAAGAAGTGGTTACAGTTCCAACCGCTTTTATGACGGGCCTCAAAATTGCTTCCGCGGAAAAGAATTATGAGATCGAAGCGGGGCTTGCTTATAATGAAATGTTGGAAAATGGTGTGTCCGAAAAGACCGCACGAAACGTTGCAGCCATTGTTGGCGGCGTTAATGCAGGGCTGGAAGCACTCCAATTAGACGAACTGGCAAAGTCCGTACAAATTTTGAAGAACAACCCACTTACGGGAAACGCCTCCAAAAGACTAAGCCAATATTTGATTGATCGGTCTCTTTCTTTAGGGAATGAAACTTTACAGGAAGTTTTGCAGGAAGGCAGTACTATTGCTGGCGCACAGATTGCAAATAAGACTGATAACGGGCAGTGGGCATATTCCAGTGGAGAAGTTATTGACCGGTTAAAAGATACGGCGGCATCGGCAGCATTGTCTTTTGGCGTAGCTGGATTACCGTCTACTGTACTTGATAGCGCAAACATTTACCGCACAAATAAATACTCCACTCAGGCCACACAGCAGGCCACACAGCAGGACGCACAGCAGGGCGTACAGGAGCGCGCAGACGTTCAGGAGGGTACACGTACCACCCCCGCACAAATGGACGCACAGGTCCCACAGGAAAGCGCGCAGAGGGCCATTCAGGAAGCCGTCCAGCGGCAAACAGTGAGCAATCCCGTTTCCATGGAGGAACAGGTTTTGCGGCAGCGAGAAGCCGCCGTGCAGAAAACCTTTACCGGTATTGCAGACAAGCTGGGGGACAGCGGCAGGAAGGCGTTTCAGACGGCGTATCAGGGGACGGACCGTGGTGACTACGCTGGGGAATTTCTGCGGGCGTATCACGCAGGCATGACCAACCAGAAGAATCCAAACAGCACCAGCGCGGTATCCTTTGCGGCGTATGCGGCAGGGCAGAATGACGCGGCAGCGTCTCTTGCAAGAGAAAAGCGGGCGGCGCAGTTTGCCAAGACCGCCGGAACGGACAGCGGCCTTGTGTTTGACGATTATGTTTCCCGTGAAATGGACAGCACCGTTGCCGACGAGGTAAACACTGTTTCAAAGGCACTGGGCGTGCGGACGCGGATGGTAGATCAGGTGCTGAGCGGGCAGGCCAACGGCCAGATCAACGGCAGCGACGTTCTGATTGCCAAGGACGCAGCAGACCCGGCTTTGCAGGTGGTCGGCCATGAATGGACGCACCGGGTGCAGGAGTTGGCCCCGGAGCAGTACCGGGCGTTCCGGAACGCTGTTACCAGTATGCCGGACGTGCAGGAAGCGGCGAACATCCTGCTTGACCAGTACAACCGGGCGGGCGTTGAAACCAGCTACGAACAGGCGCTGGACGAGGCTACCGCCAACTACGCCGGTGAGATGATTGCCAACAGCGACGTGCTGGACGATTTTATCCGGAAGCACAGCGCAGACCGGACGCTGCTGCAAAAGCTGCGGGACGCCATCCACGAGATCGTGGGCAAGCTGACCGGCAGAGCCAAGCGACAGGCCCAGACCGTGGAGGGCAAGCTGCAGGCGGCATTTGAAGCGGCCAGCAAGCAGGCGGAAAGTCTGAACAGCAAAAACACCGCCACGGAGGACGGTGAGGCGAGATATTCCCTGAATAAAGATTTCACCAGACAGTTTGATGCTTGGGTAAATGACAGGGATGAAAAAGGCAACCTGAAAACCGGCGGTTACTTCAAGGTTGGTACGACTTCTGAGGCTTTAAAGTCTATCGGGGTTAACGATTATCAGATCTATTGGGATCAGAGCAAAATTGCAAAAATCCTGTCCAAGCATCCAGAAATGACAGCGGATGTCATTAAAAATGTGCCGCAGATTTTAGAGTATCCCATTTTAGTCATGCAATCCCAGACCGTGGCGAATCGTATCACGATTTACGGAGAAGTAATGGATGCAGAGGGTTCCCCCGTATTGGTTGCATTGGAATTGCGCCCGCAGGATAAGCGGGGAGAGATCCTTGATTTCGCCAAAATCGCAAGCGCATATGGCAAGCGAAACGCACAAAACGCGATCAATACTTCTGAAATCTTATACGTTGATCCAAACAAAAAAAGAACCGATGCTTGGTTAGAGGCCCTACGGCTCCAATTGCCATCGGGGTTAACCAAGTATGGTTCTATTGGTAGAATAACATATGTGAACCGGGATGTCAATGGGAATCTTTCCTTTGGAGAGGGCAGCGGTAAGACCGCCATGCAAGAAGCCTTTGAAAAGGCGAAAGAAAAGACCAGATATTCCCTGAAAGATTACAGCGATGCGGAGCAGCGGGACCACCGGAAAAAGGCAATCGCGTTTTTCGGCAAAACCTACAACTGGAACGAGACCGGATATCTGACCCCGGCAGGCACAAAGCTGGACTTCTCCGGCAAGCACGAGGGCGGCCCTGGCGGATACCGGACCGTAGACCACCGGGACATCCGGGACGCTATCGGTGAGGATTACGGTGGGGATGATTATTCCGGCTCTATGGTGCAGTTTATGAGCGAGGGCAATATCCGCATTTCCCCGGAAAGCGGCGGGATCAACCTCTCTGTGGAGCCAACAAAATCCCAGATGGATGCACTGTCGGACTTTATCGGTAAAAACCGGGGCGAAGTCATTCTTGATCTGGACACCCCGGATGGGCAGACAGTTTCCAGCACGGAATATCCCAGGGGGACCCATTCCAGCAAGGTGCTGAATGACATCAAAGCATATTTCAAAGATGGCACGAAGCCCCATGTTTCGGAATTGGCGCAGTTCCTATCGTTGAAAGGCACGGAGAACGCGCAGGAGATTGCGGCGCTGAAACGGGAAAACGAGAGCCTGAAAGAGCGGGTTGAGTATTGGAAGGGCCAGACCAGACGGTCTCAGGGCGTAACCACCGACCGGAAATCCGTTCAGAAGGCGGCGGACGCGCTGGTAAAGGACTACGGCGCAGAGATCAGCGGCAGCGACATTGCCGGAGACCTGCAAAGCCTGTATGACTACATTGCCAGCGGCAAGGACGGCAAGGACGAGCTGACCTATGCAGAGGCGCGGAGACGGTCTGATGCCATTGCGGAGCGGATCGCGGAAAGCGCCGTAGAGGTGGACGATCGGGCATTCAAGGAATACGCTGGTCTGCGGAAGTATCTGAAAGACATCAAGCTGACGCTGACGGAAGCGGATGCCGCCGAGATCACGGATTTCAACGAGTTTCGCAAGAGCTTGTTCGGCAAGTTGAAAATCAGCAAGGGCGAGCACACCAATGTTGACCAGATCTATTCCGAGCTGTCCAGCCAGTATCCGGAGTTTTTCAACGAGGCACAGGAGACCAACATCTCCGATCAGGTGCAGCGGATCGCGGACGTGGCGAACCGGCTGTACAAGGTGACGGAGTACAACCCCTTTGAAGGCTACATGGGACAGGCCGTGGCGTCTATCTCCAATGACATTATGGACCGGTTCTTTGACCTTCCTCAGACGAAAAAGACCTTTGCGGACCGGGCAGCGGAGCAGGTGCAGGATGCCAGATTTCAGGGCAGACAGGCGGCAAATGACGCCTTTTTAGCTGGACAGATGGCCCAAGGCAGACAAGACGCAAAGCGGCTAAGAAGCACGGCGCAGGCATTGGCAAAGGAACGGACCCGGCGTGCGGAGCAGGTACAGACGTTGAAGGAGCGTTACCGGGAGAAGGACGTGACCCGGCGGGACAACCAGAAGCGGAGAGAACTGCGGGCTAAGATTGTTCGCCATGCCAGCGCATTGTCTCAAAAGCTGCTGCGGCCCACGGACAACCAGCACATTCCGGAAGATATGCGCTCCGCCGTGGCAAAGGTGCTGGAAAGCATCAATCAGGAGAGCAGCCCCAATGCACGGTCCTTTACGCTGGACCCCGTGACAGGGGAGCGAATCTACAAGGAACCTGGCACGCCGACGAACCGGACGGTGGCGTTCCAGAATTTGAAGGAGCAGTATCAGAAGATCGCCCAGGATGGCGATATGGTGGTGGACCCGTCTCTTCTGGGCGGCGACGATGTGACCGGTGGATTCAGCGAGGTCATCAAGATGGGGGACACCCGCCTTGCGGATCTGACCACGGAGCAGCTGAAAACTATGTGGAACGTGCTGAAATCCGTGGAGCATTCCGTGACCACGGCAGGCAAGACGCTAGCGTCGGAGAAATTCGAGACCACCAAGCAGTTTGCTGATGCGCTCCGCATGGACGGCATGACCCGGCGGCGGAAACTGGGGAACAACGTGGCGATCAGTCTGGAAACGCCTTATACGTTCTTTGCCCACTTCGGCCAGACCGGAAAGGACATTTACCGGATGCTGCGGAACGCGCAGGACCATCAGGAGATCATGGCGCGGGATGTGGCGGAGAAGGTTCACCAGATTCTGGGCGACGCGAAAACCGGCATCCGCGAAAACGCGGTGACGTCCATGAATGAGGAAGTCCACCATTTCACCACAACGGAAGGCCATGAGCTGGACCTGACCACGGCACAGGCCATGGAGCTGTATCTTCTGAGCGAACGCAAGCAGGCGGAGGACCACCTGCTGAAAGGCGGCATCGTGCAGCCGGAGATCAAGATCCCCGGCAAGACCAAGATCCCCAGAGGAACGGACGTGATCCATCTTTCCGCAGAGGATATCCAGTCCATTGTGAGGGTTTTGACCCCGGAGCAGATCAGGATCGCGGACGGTTTGCAGAAGCTGACCACCGGTGTTCTTGCCAACTACGGCAACGAGGCCAGCATGAAAGCCTACGGCTATAAGAAATTCACGGAGCAGGACTACTGGCCCATCAAATCCGCAAAGGAAGCACTGCACAGTTCGCAGGAGAAGGACAGCGGGAATGTGCGCTCCATTAAGAATATCGGCATGGCGCAGGCTGTAAAGCCCAACGCGGCGACGCCGTTGAGCATCCGAGGGGTGTTTGACACCTTCGCGGACCACGCATCCGATATGATTGACTACGCAGCGTGGCTGTGCCCCATGGAGGACGCGAACCGGCTGTACAATTTCCAGTTCCGGGACAGTGAAGGCAATCTCGTTCAGACCGTAAAGGGCTTCCTGGAAGAGAAGGGCGGACAGGGATCTCAGCAGTACTGGCAGAAGCTGATGGGCGACATCCAGAACGGAATCAAAACAAAGGATTTTGAACCGCTGACGGATAAATTCGCAAAAGGCATCGGGAGCTTTAAGGGCGCTGCCGTCGGTGCGAACGTGCGTGTGGTCATCCAGCAGCCGACCGCCTTTTTCCGGGCATCCGCCGTATTGGACCCTGCTGACATGGCAAGAGGACTGACCGGCGGCGTGACGAAGGGAAACGGCTGGGAAAAAGCTTTGACGCATTCTCCCATTGCCATGCGGAAGGATGTGGGCAGCTTTGACATTTCCTCCCCCTATACCCTGAATGATCGGTTTTACGGCAAGGAGGGCATCGCCAACAAGATCAATGACAAGGCTGGCGCTCCCGCAGGAAAAGCGGACGCCGTTACCTGGGGCGCACTCTGGAACGCCTGCGAGTGGCAGGTGAAGCGGGAGAGGCCCAATCTGCGGGCCGGAAGCGGCGAATTTTACAGCGCAGTCAATGAAGTGTTCACCGACATGATCGACCAGACGCAGGTGGTAGACGGCATTTTGCAGCGCTCCAACATCATGCGCGGCAAGAGCGACCTTGCCAAGCAGGCGACATCGTTCATGGGCGAACCCATTATGAGCCTGAACGTGTTCATGCGGGCATGGGACAATATGCGCTATGAAGAGAACCCTGCCAAGCGGAGCAAGGCCATTAAAACCGTGGGACGTGCGGCAGCTGCTTTGCTGGTTACGGACGTAGTTAACGCACTGGCCCAGAGCATTGCAGACGCAGGGCGTGACGATGATCCGGACAAGGATTATTGGGAAAAGTTCCTGACGGCACTGACCGGCATTACCGGTGACGAGAAGGCCACCAAGGAGCTGCTGCAGCATATTGTGTTGGAAGGAAACCTTGGGAGTAACGTCAACAAGCTTGGAAGCATCCCGTTTGTAAAGGATATTCTTTCCCTGACGCAGGGGTACAGCGTATCCCGGACGGACATGCAGGTGTTTTCTGACATTGTATCTGCCTCTAAAGATTTCACCGCAAGCATGGGCGGCAGCGGCAAAAAGACCAGAGAAGAAGCGCTGGCAAATATGTTTGCAGCCTGTTCTAAACTTTTCGGCCTTCCGGTGGCCAACATCAAGCGGGACGCAATGGCGGCAGTCCGGACGGCTGTCCAAGCTACCGGCAGCGTGGCGCTGGAATATGAGTTTGAGAAATTCACATACAATATTTACAGCACCGCAAACAAAAGCCGGTACCTGAATCTCGCGTTCAAGGCGCTGGAGCAGGGCGACCTGACCACCTATGAACACATCCGCAAAGAGCTAAAAGACTTCATGGCGCTGGACAACAGCTCCGTTGACAGCAGTATGCGGAGCAAGCTGGACAAGGAACGGGAAAACGATGAGGATTTCAGGCTCCCGGACGCGGCTGCAAGTCTGATTGGTGCGAAAGACCGGTACGGCACCGGCGAGGGCGAGGACAAATTTACGGAAAACGATCTCAGCTCCGATGACTACATCGTATACAGCCGCAGGAAGTCCGCGCTTTACAGCTCCATGGAATCCGGGTTGGAGGACAGCCAGGTGTTCAGGGCCTTCACTGACGAGCAGAAGGACAAGGCCCTGTCCAGCGCGGAGACCTACGCCAAAAAGACAGCACTGCACGAGACGGACAAAACCTATGAGATCACGGACAAGTGGGTGTTGAAAGCACAGGAGGCACAGAAGAAGTACGGCATTAAGCCGGAAATTTATGTGGCGCTGAAAACGCAGGTGTCCGATCTGGAAAGCGTCAAGGACAGAAACGGGGAGACGATCCCCAACAGCAAGGGGCTGCTGATCATGCAGGCGGTGTACAATATGCCCGGTTTGAGCGAGAAGCAGCGGAACGCACTTTTTGAGTATCTGGGGGTAGGCAAAAGCATCCGGCATTACAACAAGGCGCTTGTAAACGAGAAAGTCCGGAAGAACGCCCGTTTGGCCGGGAAATAACGAAAGGAGATGTGAGGCGGCGGAAACGCCCACGGGATATCCCGTTCTGCAAGCTGAAACTGCGAGCATGAACAGTGAGCATAAGGCGCTGCGGGCTATGCTATCCGGCATGGCCCCCAAGCGGGCGGAGCAGGCCGTCCGGCTGGTTGGCCTGCCAGCTGACGAAGAGACGGCGGTGCTGGCGGTGGATGTCCATGGCCAAAGCTGCATCCAGACAGCCGACCGACTGCACGTCAGTGTGGACGGTCTGGCCAAGATCCGGCGGCGGGCCTACGCAAAAATAGCGGATGATATGCAGGGATAGAGAAAGCCGTGTCCGAATCGGACACGGCTTTTCTTTGGGCAGTTTGAGGGCAGAATACAGGCAGTTTCCGGGCAGTTTGGCTGTCCGGAATTTTGCTACCATTGAGATAGATCAAGGAGGTGCGCTATGGATCAGCAATTTGCGATCGCAGGATACACGGGCTCCAGCTGCCTGATGTGCGCCATCGACGGCGCGGACATCTGGCAGGTGGACTATTTTGGCAACCGTCAGCAGCTTATCGGCAAGACCGCAGCGGCCTACACGGAACTGGAGGGCACTACCCAGCAGTACTATGACAAGCTGGTGGAGTTGGGCGTTATCACCCCGCCCAAGACGCAGGAGGAGCTGATGGGTGAGATGCAGTCGGCCATGAGCGACATGGCCGAGATCATCAAGGGCCTATCGGCCCAGGTAAAGGAGCTGAAGGAAAATGGATCTCAAACAGATCATAGCGGCCGCGTCGAAGATGTTCCCCAGCGCCGACCTGCAAAACGCGGTGCAGAAGGCGGAGCAGGCGATCAGCGGGACGGCTGACACGCTGGAGGGCGTCCAGAGCACAGCCAGACGGCTGGGCATTGATCCCAATATTGCCAACAGCCTGTATGCTCGCTATGGGAAGACCATGCAGGCAAAGGCCCTGTGCGGCCTTCTGGGGACCACACCGGAGGCTTTGCGCTCCGATGCTAACAAGATCCTTGGCGGCGCACAGAACGGCTCACAGACCCCTCAGAAGGGGAAAGCGGGCGGTTTCACCAAATTCCCCCGGCTGAAATAGCCGGTTGGAATAAAAACACGAAAGGAGCACGAACACATGGAAGATCGTAGCACTGGTATGAGCTGGATTGCAGTCCTCTTTGTCATCATCGTGATTTTCGCCATTTTCGGCGGGAATTTCGGCGGCGGCTGGGGCTGGAATCGCGGCAACAATCCCTGCCCCCCGCAGGAGGGCTGTAACCGGGTGAGCAACTGCGAGATCGAGAGACAGGAGATCGCCGACACGGCCCGGACCCAGTACCTCATCGAGCAGCAGAGCAATGACACCCGTATGGCCATCAACGCCAGCACGGAGGCCATTACCTCTCAGGCCAGCCGGATCTATGAGCAGCGCCTCCAGGAGACCATCTTCGATCTCAAGATGGAGAACCAGAACCTCAAGAACGGCATCTTCACCAAAGAGCAGACCGACGCTCTGGCGGCGAAGATCTCCGACTGCTGCTGTGGCTTCAACCGCCGGCTGGATGCCATCGAGGGCCGGATGCTGACGAAGCCGAATCTGTACGGCGTAGCGTCCACCTGCAGCGGCCAGATCATTCCCGCATCCTGCGGCTGCAACGGCAGCGGCAACATCTGAGCAACTTTTCCACATCGGAAATAGTTCAGGCCCCTTTGGCCGGGTAAAGGGCGGGGCCGGTGCCCCGCCCTTTAATTTTGAAAGGAGAGTATTATGAGTTGTAAATCTGCTTTGTACACTGCCATGCAAACTCCCACGGCGGTAGCTGTTGGCGGCGTCATTCCTCTGGGCGGCCTGATCCGGCGGTACGGCTGCGACATTGCCCTCAACGGCAACGCGGTCAACCTTGCCGGGACCGGCTATTATGACGTGGACGCCTCCATCACCGCCACCCTCACGGCGGCCGGAGCTGTCACCGTCACGCTCTACAAGGACGGCGTAGCTGTCCCCGGCGCCACTGCCACCGAGACCGGCGCGGCCAGCGGCACGGTCAACCTCGATCTCACGGCGCTGGTGCGGCAGCCCTGCTGTGCTGCCGGTGCGGCTCTGACTCTGGTGCTGTCTGGCGTGGAAGCCACCGTTGACAACGTGGCCCTACGGGTCCAGCGGATCTGACGGAGGCGCGGCATGGTTCAGCTGTTAATCGGGATGCTGCTGGGCGTCATGGCTGCCACACCTACCGGCCGCAGCATCGGCAACCAGATCGGCAACGCTGCCATTGATAAGGTCAAAGAGGCCATGAAGGCCCCGACGGCCGGAGAGGAGGACAACCATGGAGAATCTGCATGAGCAAATCAAGGCGTATATTCCCAAGCTGGAATACAGCATCCGGGAGTATATGCGGAATCCTGCCACCCCTAACGCGGCGCAGGGGATCATGGCGATGGTGGAATGCCTCAACATGCTCAAGGGCGCAGAGGAAGCTATCTGCACGGGCCGGGAGATGACCAAGGCCGACGCGGAGGCGTGGGCGGCTCACATGGTCAACGAGGACGGCACCGCCGGCCCGCACTGGCCCATGGAGCAGACCACGGCCCTGGCGGAGAGCATGGGCATGACCTGGGAAAAGGTTTCTCGGCCCTGCTGGTGGATCACCATGAACATGATGTATTCCGACTATTCCATCGTGGCGGAGAA
>ENA-UPSY01000635-UPSY01000635.1-human-gut-metagenome-genome-assembly--contig:-NODE-635-length-41718-cov-45.910953_pt1 | contig 41718 bp, 28 predicted proteins | sample MGYA00250044_ERZ773365 | MGnify/ENA primary metagenome ERZ773365 (study PRJEB29103, sample SAMN06111932) | human gut metagenome | biome: human gut; feature: ankylosing spondylitis patient; material... | reverse complement strand
ACTCCGCTTTTTGTTTCATCTGACGAAAAATTTGACGACGCATCTGTCGCACAATCTTTGTGCGGTATTGCCCTATAGAAAAACGCACCAGAAGTGGTGCGTTTTTTGTTGCTCTATTGAATTTGTGAATTCTCTGCAAAAAAAAGTTGACAAAGCAATACGGATATGATATAGTATGAAATATAAGTGCAAAATCACATGAAATTGGATTTTTCAGTTACAGATTTCATGTAAAAACAAGGAACGATGCATAGACGGCTCTATGCAGGGATTTACAAGAAAGGGTGATCGTATGAAAGCGTGCAAGAAAATGACTGCACTTCTGGCGGTATTGGCAATGCTGACCGGAACGGCAGGGCTGCCGGTTTCCGCAGAGGAAGCTACCGGCACATTGGGAGATACCATGACATGGACAGTTGACGGGGATACGGTGCATTGCACATGGGAATCTGCAACGGCGGACGGTGTGGAGATTTCAATACAGGGGGATACCTGCACCATAGAAAAGGGTGTTTATCCTTGGGAAGAATATCATGCATGGTTGAATGCGGCAGCAAACGAATTGACGGAACTGCTGGAGGCAAATGGCCATGACCCTTCTGCAATGGGCAGCGAGGAAAAGAACGCAGTGCTCGCAGAGCTGATGCCGGAGGTTTATGCAGTGCAGACAGCGTTTACTGGTATCAAGCACATCGCAGTTTCCGACACGGTGACACAACTGGACGTGGCATTGGGATTTCTCGGACTTGCAGATGCAGAAACGGTACAGCTGGGAAACAGCTTGGTTTCTATCGGGGACAGTACATTTGAGAATACCCACTGCACCCAGATCACCTTGCCGGACAGCCTGAAAGCCATTGGAAATCACGCATTTTATGATGCCGGCGTAAAAGAACTCACCATTCCGGCAGGGGTGGAGGAGATCGGTGACAATGCTTTGGAAAGTGATTCGACTCTGGAGAAAGTGACCATTCTCTCCCGTGACGTAGATTTGACGGATACCGGACTGGGCTATGTGTCCGTCTGGCTGGAAACCGATCCGAACCGCAATGAAAATCTGGTGCTCTATGGCTATGCCGGTTCTACTGCGGAACAGTATGCGGCAGAGAACGAGATTCCGTTTGTGGCACTGTCGGAAGAATGGCTTTGCGGTGATGTCGATCTGGACGGCAGAATTAACATTCAGGACGCAGTACTGCTTGCAAAGGCGAGTGCCGGAACGGTTTCGCTGAACGAAGCGGCAAAGAAGAATGCGGACTGCAATGAGGACGGGGAAGTTGACAGTGCAGATGCCACTGTGCTGATGGAATTTCTGGTGCATCTGGTGGATACGCTGCCGGTGCGGTAAACGGGCTTTAAAAACGGCAGGGAACCTTGATCGGTTCCCTGCCGTTTGCATTATGTCGTTCCCATTTCCGTATCATCATGCGTTTCCACCGGCGTGCAGCTTTTCAGCAGTGCCTGCAATTCTGCGGTAAGCTGTTCCGCCTTGCCGCTGCCCAGATACCCTATTGCGTAGACGAGGGATTTTCCGCCGGAAACCGGCTCCGCAGAGAAGCCGCCCTTGTCGGTCAGCAGATACTGGCTGTCCGTGCTTTGCAGCTGGAATGTGGTGGTGTTGCTGTCCGGTGTGTAGTCCTCCAGTGGCAGCAGAGTGAGGAAGCTGCGGTGATAGTCGTAGTCGTTCAGCAGGGCAACCAATGCCTTGTACTCCTGCGTGTCCGGCTGAAACTCATAGGTCACTGTGTCGACGGTGTCTTTTCCGGTGACAGTCACGCCCGTAATGTTGACTGAGAGAGAAAGGGGTTCGCTTGCGGAAATACGGCTGCCCAGCGAGTAGGGGTATAGGAAATACCACCCGCCCACGAGAAGAATTCCCAACAGCAGCAGTCCAATAATGATATGTTTTGCAGTTCTGGCGGATCTCATAGCATGCTCCTTTGTTTTCGTGTAGATTGCCTTTATTATACCATAAAGCGACAAAATTGTAAAGGCAATACCGCACAAAGATTGTGCGACAGATGCGTCGTCAAATTTTTCGTCAGATGAAACAAAAAGCGGAGTGAATACTTGATGTATTCACGAGCATTTTTGTGAAATATGACGGAAAATTTGCAAGCAGATGGCGTGCAAAGCCGTCAGGCGGGCTTTGTGCGGTATTGCCTAAAGACAATACTGCACTTTTTGCGGAACATAATGGCTTCCAACAAAAATGCCCTTTCCTTTGCGGAAAGGGCATTGCTTATTTATGCTATAGAGTTGCCTTTCGGGAAATTAGCCCAAAATAACTTCAATTTCGTTCTTGTCAGCCAGTGCGTCAGCCGGTACAAAGTCGCCGTCCAGTGCCTTGCCGTTCAGTGTCAGGGAAGCCACGCCGCTTTGTACGTGGTTCGGATTCTTGACCGTGATAGACAGCTGCTTGCCGCGGAACAATTTTTCCATGGTGAAGCCGTCCCATGCTGCCGGAATCGACGGGCAGATGTGCAGACCGTCAGCGTCCGGACGCATGCCGCAGATACCTTCTACGCAGCCAACCATAACGGTGGAAGCGGTACCAGTCAGCCAGTGTACGTGAGAACGTCCTGCATACGGGGAAGCGGTAGACTCGGTGAACTGACCGTGTACATACGGTTCCAGTACACGCTGTTCTGCCTTGTCGTTCATGGAAGCCGGAGAACTTTCCTCGAAATAGCGGAATGCATCATCACCGTGTCCCAGCAGGCTCTCTGCCAGAATCAGCCAGCCCTGCGACTGGGAGAAGATACCGCCGTTTTCCTTGGTGTCCGGATTGAAGATGTGCATCAGGGCACCGTCGAAATAGTGGTCGATATACGGCGGATCCAGCAGCTTTGCACCATACGGGGTGTCCAGAATGTCTGCTACAGACTGCATTGCCTTGTCGCTCTGTTCCTTGGAAGCGAAGCCGGAAATGACGCTCCAGCTCTGGGGGTTCAGCCACATGGAAGCTTCCGGATCCTTCTTGGCACCAACTACTACGCCGTCTTCGCGGATACCGCGGATAAAGCGGTCTTCGTCCCAGCATGCAGCCAGTGCTTCGCCCAGAGCCTTCTGAGCCTTGTCCAGATAGGAAACATACTCGCTGTCCTTGCGTTCTGCTGCCAGTTCATGCATCATGGACATTGCATAGTACAGCTGGAATGCCACGAAAGTGGACTCGCCCTTTTTGCCCAGACGCAGGCAGTCGTTCCAGTCTGCGTGCAGACCAGCCGGCATGTTGTGGTCGCCCAGACGTTCCATGGAGAAGCGGATCGCACGCTTCAGGTGGTCGTAAACAGTATCTTCGCCGCCGTTTGCATAGACGATCACTTCGTCATAGAATGCCTTGTTGCCGGATTCGCCCACATACTTGCGAATGGTGGGGAACAGCCACAGAGCATCGTCTGCACGGTAGGACGGGTGACCGGTTTCCTTGACATATTCCGGATCGTCCGGTGTGTTTTCATGACCGGCGTTGTGGTCGAACTTGACCAGCGGCAGACCGCCGCCGTTGTCTACCTGTGCAGACAGCATAAAGCGGATCTTTTCTGCGGCGAGTTCCGGATCCAGATGAATGATACCCTGAATGTCCTGTACAGTATCGCGGTAGCCGTAGCCGTTCCGCAGACCGCAGTATACAAACGATGCGGCACGGGACCAGATAAAGGTGATGAAGCACTGATAAGCGTTCCAGACGTTGATCATGTTGTTGAACGCATCAGACGGTGTGCTGACCTGGAAATGGTTCAGCTTGCTGTGCCAGTATTCCTTCAGAGCCTCTACTTCGTTGTCGACCTTGCCGGCAGCTTCATAGGAAGCGAGGATTTCGTTTGCCTGTGCATTGTCTTTCTGACCCAGTACGAAGATCAGTTCCTTGGATTCGCCCGGCTGGAGGGTGATGTCACTCTGGAGAGCACCGCAGGCATTGCTGTTGTAGTTCATCTCACCGGTGCACTTGCCCTGTTCTACAGCGATCGGGTTGGAATAGGTGCGGTACGGACCAATGAAGCTGTCCAGATTGCCGTTATAGCCGGAGATCGGAGCACCTACCATGCCGAAGAAACGCTCTCTGTGGTTGGAACCGGTAGCGTCCTTGCCGTCATTTTCGTTGATGTGCTGGAGGATCTTGTTGCCCTCAAAGCTGGTACGGGTGATGAACAGGGTGTACTGGAGGTTGACCTGATCCTGTTCGTAGTTGTTGTCGTTGGTGAACTCTACGAAACCGAATGTGGACAGGTTTCTCGGCTTGTCGCTGTTGTTGGTGATGACTGCACGCCATACCTCATAAGTTGCCCCGATGGGTACATAATAAGTGACTTCGGAGGAAATGCCGGCATAGTCTGCGGAAATTACGGTGTAAGCAGTACCGTGGCGGCAGACGCTCTTGTAGGAATCCAGCGGCTTGCCTACCGGCTGCCATGTAGCAGACCAGTAATCCTTGGTGTCGTTATCCCGCAGGTAAATGTAGCGTCCGGGCAGTGCCATCATGGAGTTGAAGCGGAAACGGCTGATTCTGCCGTTTGCACCGGACTTGACAAAGCTGTATCCGGCAGCGTTGTTGGAGATCATTGCACCGTATTCCGGAGAACCGAGGTAGTTTACCCAGGGTGCCGGCGTATCCGGTCGGTCGATCACGTATTCTTTGTTTTTCAGGTCAAAATAACCATACTGCATAGGGAGTATCTCCTTTACATCTGTATTTTCAATGTCAAATGACCATCACCGATAAAGACAGTGTGGTCGTACATTTATCATACCATACCACAGAAGATTTTGCAAGGGATTTGCGAAAAAAATTGCAGGAAATGTGGTATGGCTTCTGTGGGCTTTGCAGATTGTGCAGTATTGTCAAAAAGTTTTCCCGCCGGCTTGACAGACAAGCTTTTGTGTGCTATAATGTACTTATTGAACCAGTACAATTAGTACAAAGGAGGGGAGCCCGTGGAAATTATCATCAGCGGCAACAGCAGCAAGCCCATTTACGCCCAGATCACGGAGCAGCTGAAAGCCCAGATCATGGACGGCACGCTGCATGCCGGCGAATCGCTGCCGTCTATGCGAAGTCTGGCGAAGTCCCTGCATGTCAGCGTGATTACGGTGCAGCGGGCGTATGAGGAACTACAGCGGGACGGATTTCTGGAAACGACAGTCGGGCGGGGCAGCTTTGTGGCTGCCCAGAATCCGGAGATCTATCGGGAAGAACAGCAGCGAAAGGCGGAGGAGTACCTGCTGGCGGCGGCGGAAATTGCCCGTGTCAGCGGCATTTCGCTGGAATCGCTGGTGCAGGCACTGACCATTTTTTATCGGGAGGAAGAATAGCCATGCAGAATATTTTAGAAGTACGGGATCTGGGGCGTTCCTATGTGAATTTCCGGCTGGAACACATCAGCTTTTCCATTGCCGGTGGAACGATCATGGGCTTAGTAGGCGAAAACGGAGCCGGAAAAAGCACTACCATTCGGGGCATTCTGGGGCTGATCCGGCGGGAGTGCGGAGAGGTGCTGTTCTGCGGCGAACCGCTGAACACAGACAGCGTTGCCATGAAGGAACAGATCGGCGTGGTGTTTGACAGTCTTTGCTTTTCACCGGAACTGACGGTGGAAAAGGCGGGGAAGATCTGCCGCAGCATCTATTCCAACTGGGACGAAGCCTATTTTCAGGAACTGTTGCAGCAGTTCTCCCTGCTGTCCAAGCAGAAGGTCAAGGAACTGTCCCGCGGCATGAGCATGAAGCTTTCGCTGGTGCTGGCATTTGCCCACCACCCGAAGCTGCTGATCCTGGACGAGCCTACCAGCGGACTGGATCCTGTGGTGCGGGACGACCTGCTGGATTTGTTTCTGGAATTCGTGCAGGACGAGGAGCATGCCATTCTGATCTCCACCCACATCACCAGTGATCTGGAAAAGGTGGCGGATTATGTGACATTTCTCCATGCGGGAAAGCTGCTGCTTTCCAAGCCCAAGGACGAACTGCTCTGGCAGTACGGCATTCTCCGCTGCGGAGAAGCATTATTCCAGAAGCTGGAATCGTCAGAGGTGCTGGCGTGGCGGAAAAAGGACTATTCCTATGATGTGCTCGTGCCGGATCGGGAGGCAATTTTGCGGAAGTATCCGGAGGCTGTCATAGATCAGGTCACAATGGACGAGATCCTGTTGTTGTATGTGAAAGGAGTGCAGGGCAAATGAAAGGACTGCTTTTGAAAGATTTCTATACCATATGGAAAGGCGGACGAATTTTCCTCATTCTGTACGTCTTTATGGCAGCTGTTTCCGGCGTGAATATCCAGAACGGCTGGTCTTACATGGGCTTCTGGCTGGTGATGATGGACTCGCAGACCTCGAGCACTTTTTCCTATGACCATTCCTGCAACTGGAACCGCTTTGCACTGACAATGCCCGTCACGCGAAAAGACGTGGTGCGGTCGAAATTCCTGTTGCAGCTGCTGATTGTATGCGGCAGTACACTGGCGTATCTCGTGCTGGCAGCTCTTGTCAGTCTGGTACTGCGGACGTTTGAAGTCAAGGCATTTTGCAATATGCTGTTTGCCGCATGGCTCGTGCTCTGGGTCGTGCTGCTCATGGGCAGCGTTTCCACACTGCTGCTGTTCCGGTTCCCGCCGGAATATGCACGGCTGATCTCCATTTTGATCTATGTGATTCCGGCGTGTGCTTTCATGGGTGCGGGCAGCGTTTTCATGCAGGAAATGACAGACAATCTTGCCACCCTGCCTGCGGAATTTTCCGCAATGCTGCTGCCGGCGGCGATTGCCATGCCGGTGCTGTCGCTGGTGGTTTCCGGACTGTGCTATGTCTTTAGCTGCCGGATCTTCCAGAAGAAAGATCTGGCATAACTCCGTGATGCAGCAGCATCTCCGCAGAAAGGACTGTTATTGTGAAACCTATTGCTCATATTGAAAACGATTTCCCCACCAAGTTCGGTATCCCCCGCCAGAGTGGACTGGTCAACAGTCTGCATGCCCGCATTGTCATGGAGCCGGAATACCGGAATCCCGATGCGTTTCGGGGGCTGGAGGATTACTCCCACATCTGGCTGATCTGGGAATTCTCGCAGGCGGTGCGGCAGAAGTGGTCGCCTACCGTTCGCCCGCCCCGTCTGGGCGGCAATGTCCGCATGGGCGTTTTTGCGACACGCTCACCGTTTCGTCCCAATCCGCTGGGGCTGTCGGTGGTGCAGCTGGAAGAAATTACATTGCACGGGGCGAATGCTCCCTACCTGACGGTTTCCGGTGCCGACCTGATGCACGGCACGCCCATTTACGACATCAAGCCGTACCTGCCACACATTGACAGCCACCCCGAAGCCAGGGGCGGTTTTGCTCTGCCGGCAGCGGCTCATCGTCTGGAAGTTCGCTTTCCGGAAGTCTGGCTGGAGAAAGTGCCGGAATCCCTGCGGGCAGGGCTGACCGAGGTGCTGGCACAAGACCCCCGTCCGTCCTACCAGCACGACGCCGATCGGGTGTATGGCTTCCCGTTCGCCGGTCTGGAAGTCCGCTTTACCGTGGACGGCGAAGTGCTGACGGTTTGCGAAATTCTGGAAGCGACGGTATAAACTTACGACATCTGCACATACTTCAGGCAGTATCACATGAAGGCAATACCGCACAAAGAGCGTCTGGCGATTTTGCACGCCATCTGCTTGCAAATTTTCCGTCATATTTCACAAAAATGCTCGTGAATACATCAAGTATTCACTCCGCTTTTTGTTTCATCTGACGAAAAATTTGACGACGCATCTGTCGCACAATCTTTGTGCGGTATTGCCTAAAGCGTATGTGGTGCTGCCTGAAAGTGTTTCCGTAGAAAAAATTTCGTCGGATACTTGACAAGGCGAAGGTTCTGTGGTACAATGTCTTTAGTTAGAGATAACTAACTTCAAAATGAACATGCGTAATGGAGAAGGAAACACGGTATAAAGCTTGTGTACACAGCCGAAAGGCGGGATTTGTACAGTGCTTCCGCGATACGTAAAGGAGTATTCTACTATGAGTTATTTGCAGATCGAAAAAGTTGTCGGCAGAGAGATTCTGGATTCCAGAGGCAATCCGACTGTAGAAGCAGAAGTCACACTGGTTGACGGTACTGTTGCAAGAGGTACTGCCCCCAGCGGTGCTTCCACCGGCGAATTCGAAGCACTGGAACTGCGTGACGGCGACAAGGCTCGCTATCTGGGCAAGGGCGTGACCAAGGCTGTAGAAAACATCAATACCGTTATCAACGAAACTATCACTGGTATGGACGCATCTGATCTGTACGCAGTAGACAAGGCAATGATCGCCGCAGACGGCACCAAGGACAAGTCCAATCTGGGTGCCAATGCGATTCTGGCAGTTTCCATTGCCACAGCAAGAGCCGCAGCAACTGCACTGGACATTCCGCTGTATCGTTTTCTGGGCGGCGTATCCGGCACTCGTCTGCCGGTTCCGATGATGAACATTCTGAACGGCGGTGCTCATGCCACCAATACGGTAGACACACAGGAATTCATGATTATGCCGGTAGGTGCTCCCAGCTTTAAGGAAGCCCTGCGTTGGTGTGCAGAAGTGTTCCACAATCTGGCGAAGATCCTGAAGTCCAAGGGACTGGCAACTTCTGTCGGCGACGAGGGCGGCTTTGCTCCGAACCTGTCCAGCGATGACGAAACCATTGAAACCATTCTGGAAGCGGTAAAGGCAGCAGGCTATGAGCCGGGCAGGGATTTCATGATTGCGATGGACGCTGCTTCTTCTGAGTGGAAAAGCGAAAAGGGCAAGGGCTTCTATCACCAGCCGAAGTCCGGCAGAGATTTTACTTCCGACGAACTGATTCAGCACTGGGCTGATCTGGTAGAGAAGTATCCGATCATCTCGATCGAAGACGCTCTGGACGAAGAAGACTGGGAAGGCTGGCAGAAGCTGACGGCAAAGCTGGGCGGCAAGGTACAGCTGGTTGGCGACGACCTGTTCGTTACCAATACTGAACGTCTGAAGAAGGGCATCGAACTGGGCTGCGGCAACTCCATTCTGATCAAGCTGAACCAGATCGGTTCTGTTTCTGAAACACTGGAAGCGATCCAGATGGCTCACAATGCAGGCTACACTGCAATTTCTTCTCACCGTTCCGGCGAAACCGCAGATACGACCATTGCTGATCTGGCAGTTGCACTGAATACCTGCCAGATCAAGACCGGTGCTCCCAGCCGTTCGGAGCGTGTGGCAAAGTACAACCAGCTGCTCCGCATCGAAGAAGAACTGGGCGACAGTGCCGTATATCCGGGCATGGCAGCGTTCCACGTCAAGTGATTCTAATGTCTGTGCAACACTGAAACGACTGTTTTAGGATTTCCCTTGGAACTCTTGGCAAATGAGGCTCCCTTGAAAAGGGTGATTCCCCATGGAATGGGGAAATGTCATGAAGTGACAAAAGGGACGGCTCGGTAAGAGCTGGCAAGCCGCAGGCTTGACTGAGGGATTTAAAACTATAAGTAAAAGATTTTAGTAGAATCCCTCCACCAGCTTTGCTGGTCCCCCTCCCTTTTCAAGGGAGGCTTGTTCCTGAAATTGTTGTAATGCCATAATAATCCTATGCACGAGTTTTGTACGCAGTTGTCTAATAGACATTCCTCACACAACATTTGCTTTCCTTTCAGGGTGAGATTTCACCCGCTTTTAGAACTCTTTCATAACCTTATGAGAAAACGGTACGCACTGGCAACAGACGTACCGTTTTTTCTTGTAAGTTGTTACAATTTTTATTGTGCAAATCGTACAAAATATATAAAAAGGCTTGACACCCCCCGAAAAAATGATATAATTTTTATAAAGGTTTTCCTTTTTATTTTCAATAGCATATTATTATTTTAGAAAGCGAGGTCGATTTTTATGAAAAGAAGAACAAGGATAATTTCTGCTGTTTGTGCAGCTGCACTGTTGGGAAGTGCAATGACGATGCCGGCAGCAGCATACCCCATGCATATGAATGGGGAAGCTGAAGTGCCGCTGGCACAGGTGCTGCAGATGCTGGAAAATGACAAGACGGCATATGTGGAAAAGGGCGAAAGCATGTACTATGGCTTGAAAGATCCCACACCAGTAGGCATGTATGACAACATTTTTTATGCAACGGCGGAACAAGATGATTTGATTCAGCTCAACGAGTATGCATATCGGATTCAGCTGGAGCAGGACGTGGCAGATGTGCGGGAACTGACAGAACAGCTTTGCGGTCTGCTGACCAAAAAGGAAAATGCAGAGGAGCCGACTGCCGATCTGGCATTGAGTACCGAAGAATCGGAAACACGCCAGCTGACTATGACCGCAGAGGGAAACGGAGCATATACGCTGCGATTCAGCACATCCTCGTATCGTCTGGACGAGGAAAAACTTTGTCAGTTTCTCCAGACCTTGTCCGGTTTTGTATCGGTACAGCAGGAAGTCTGGGGCGTTTCTTTAAAGAAAAACAATGTTGCACCAATGTGGGATGGTCAAAAGAGTTCTGGTATTTGTTGCGTTACTCTGAAAGAAGGAGCTACTCTGACACCGGAAGATCTGGATCTGGACTTTGATGTGGAGATCGAACAAAATGAAAAAGGCACGGGTACTATAATTCCCAAGAAATCTCTTGACATGCAGCAGCGTTATCAATTGCTGCGGAAAGTTTCTCTCATGATGGAAGCCGGAGAGAAAATCGATCAAGTAGGTGTTATCTATGCAATATATGAATCTGCCCTCAATACAGCGGCAGAGTCGGACGGCTCCATACAGCTAATGGGGCGGGGCGACTGTGACGGCAGCAAGGAACTCGACAGTTCTGATGTTTTCGAACTGTTACAGCACACGGCAAATGTCGGTGCCGGAAACGAGGGCACGCTGACCGGCAAGGAACTGCTTGCGGCTGACATTGACGGCAACGGCAGCGTAGATTCTACCGATCTCTTTGAACTGCTCCGCTACTGTGCAGAAAAGGGTGCCGGCTTGCAGCCCACCTGGACGGAAATTCTGGGCTGATTGCAGGGCTTCGCATGCTGATACGAATCATACAAAACAGTTTATATGCGGATTCAAATTATGAAGCAAGGCAAAGAAGTCGCCCCTGAAAGGGGAGATGTCACGAAGTGACAGAGGGGTTTTACACTTAGATTTTCTTGATGATATAATAAAAAGAACTCCTCCGATGCTGATACAGACTTTGAAATATTGCTGTAAATAGAAATATTCCCACGGGGTGTTCCCTGTGGGAATATTTTTTTGTGCGGTATTGCCTTTGGTTATTTTTCTCGTTGTGTCCCGATCTGTTTCCCCAGAAGCAGCAGCCCCAGCAGGTTCGGCACTGCCATAAGCCCGTTGGCAATGTCGGAGAGTGCCCACACCGACCGCAGGGAAACCACAGCCCCTACGCCTGCCGCCAGACAGAACAACACCCGATAGGGCAGCCGCCACGCTTCGCCGCCCAGATACCGCACCGCCTGTTCCCCGCAGCAGCACCAGCCGATCAGCGTACAGAATGCAAACAGTGCGGTGATGCCTGCCATCAGTTCCGGTGCGGCTTGCCCGAAAACGCCCGAAAATGCGGCGGAAATGATGCCGCCGGCGTTGTCTGCCTGCGTCATGGCTCCGCTGGTGAGAACTGCCAGAGCCGTCAGCGTGCAGCACACCAGCGTATCCAACGCCACCTCCACCATGCTCCACATGCCCTGTAGCTGGGCATCTTCGGAACTGCCGCCGGCGTGGACAAGGGCACTGCTCCCCAGTCCGGCTTCGTTGGAAAATACTCCGTGCCGCAGACCAGTCTGCACAGCACGCTGCAAAACAGCACCGGAGATTCCGCCGCCTACGGCATGCAGCCCGAATGCTTCGCGGAAAATCTGCCCGAATGCTGCCGGCAGTGCGGCGGCGTTCCGGAAGATCACTCCCAGTGCCGCCAGCAGATACACCGCCGACAGCACCGGCATGAGCCACTGAATGACCTTGCCGGTGGAGCGTGTGCCGCGGAGTAAAATAATTCCCAGCAGAAGCGTGACACCGATTCCTGTCCACAGCGGCGGCAGGGAGAACGCCTCCGCGGCAAGGGTGGAAATGGCACTGCTCTGTGTCATGTTGCCCATGCCCAGCGAAGCACCGATGCAGCAAAGACTGTAAAATACTGCCAGAACGGGACTGTGCAGCCCGAACCGGAGATACGCCATGGGGCCGCCTGCCTTGGTGCCGTCGGGGAGTGTGCGGGCATACCGCAGAGCCAGTACATTTTCGCTGTAAGTCAGAGCCATGCCCAGCAGGGCGGATACCCACATCCAGAAAATTGCACCGGCACCGCCCAGACAGAGAGCCGCCGCCACGCCCAGAATGTTTCCCGTGCCCATCGCGGCGGCAAGAGCAGTGGAAAAGGTCTGGAACTGGGTAAGGGAAGTGCCGCCCTTGCCGGACTTGGTACGCAGGCTGCCGAACGTCCGCCGCAGAATGGTTTTCCAGCCCCAGAACTGGAAGAACCGCAGCCGGAAACTCAGGTATAGCCCTGTCCCCAGCAGCAGCACCAGCAGCCCTGTCCCCCAGATGTATGATGCTACGCGTTCCAGCATAATTTCCCTCCTGATAGTATATCCATAGTTTATCATGATCTGTCTGCACAAAACGGTTTATATAATTTATATAGAGAAGTCGCCCCTGAAAGGGGAGATGTCACGAAGTGACAGAGGGGTATTGCCTATGAGGAATAAAAAGGATTTGCGTGCAATCTATTCGCATTCTCTTGACGAAAATGTGTTCTCGGGGTATAATAGAAACAGAGCAGATCGCTCTACTAGGGGGTGTTGACACTATAATGATATGCGAATTTTGTGAGGTGATTTTTCTCCGTTCTAGGCAAAAATTCGCAGGCGTGCTTTCGCACGGCAAGGATTTTTAACGACGAACGGGGAAAAATCACCCCAAAAGACACGTGTCAGGCTTAGTGTCAACACACCCTAATGTATATGAATGTAGGAACCCCGATTATGTCTGTAGGAGGAATCCATGAAGCAGTATACTGCGGATAAACATGCACAATATACGCTGCAAATTGCAACACCGATCGTGACGGCGGTGCTGATCGGTTTGGTATGGTACTTTCTGGCAGTGCTGCCCCATTGGCTGCTGTGGACACTGACGGCAGTGCTGGCGGCGGCGGCGATCTTGCTGTCCACACTGCTGCTGCCTATGTGGTTCTGCACTGTGACCTATTGTGTATCGGCAACCCATATCACCCGAAAATGCGGCATTTTTTTCATACAGGAGCAAGTCATGCGGACACAGGCGTTGCAGTTCAGCAGCATTTTTCAGGCACCCTTTGCCGATGCCACCGGCATGAATTTTATCCCGCTGCATGCCTATGGCGGCACGGTCATTCTGTCGTTTTTGAGCAGTTCTGACGCGGCGGAGATACAGGCGTTTCTGCAAAAGACGGTCTACAGCCACAGCCAGCGGACACTGGAAGTGCCTGTCGCCGGAAATCCCGCAGACATTCCGCAGGAGCCGCAGTTCGATGCGTTTGAAAGTGCGGTGCAGCCGCCGGCAGGAACTGGCAGCAATGCGGAAGATCCGCCGGAAAGGAGCATTCCATGATGCGGCTTGGGACTGCCGGTGAGGCAGTGTATCGGGAACACCCGATCAAGATTTTACGCTACAGTGCCAAGAACCTGTGGCTGTTGATTTTCCCGCTGCTGCGAAGCCTGCGGTTCTATCCGTTCTCACTTCAGAAACTTATCGACTGGGGAGCCGGTGCGTGGTTTGACCTGCTGGTTGCCCTGCTGATTCTGGGCATCGGTACGCTTCGCTGGCATGCCTGCACATATTATTTCGACGAAGTTTCCATTCGTTCCCAAAGCGGGATCCTCCTGCGGCGGGGGACGGAGATCCCGTTGGAACGTATTGCCTCCACGGTGGAGGAACACCCGTTTTACCTCCGCCCTCTGCGGGCAGCCTGTTTGCAGATCAGTACCGCAGCCGGTGCTGTGCCGGAAGCGGATATGCACCTGACCTTGTATCTGCGGGATCTGCACCGGCTGCGGCAGCACATTCCCGTGCTGCAAAATGGCAGCACCGGTGCGGTGGCGTATCACACGCCGGCGTGGCGAATGCTGTTGTTTTCGGCGTTGTTCTCCAGCAGCTTTTCCGGTGCGATATACATTGCCACCATCTGCTTTCAGGGCGGACGCATCACTTCCGATCTGGTAAAGCAGTTTCAGGCACAGCAAATTCTGGAAGATGCCACCGACAGAGCATCGACAGCGTTCCACGGCGTGCCGCGAATCGCCATTACGATCGGCATTGTGATTCTGGCGTTGTGGCTGATCTCGTTCGGGCGGAACCTGCTGCGGTACGGCAGATTCCGCATGCGGTTCGGGGAGGAGTTCATCTCGGTGCATACGGGAATCCTCACCCGCCGGCGGTATCATCTGCGGGACAACGCCATTATTTTCCCCGACCTGCGGCAGAATCTGCTGATGAAGATATTCGGCATGGTATCCCTCCACATTCGCTGCCCCGGCTACGGCAGCCGGCGGGATACGCTGCCGGTGCTGATTCCGCTGATTCGGAAAAAAGGCTCACAGGCACTGCTGGAAAAGCTGCACACGGTACCGGTCATGGAGCACCCGAAACTTCATGCACGCTCCAATATCCGGTTTTTCTGGTCCTTTGTGTGGCCGCCGGTGATCGGTCTTTGTGCGATTCTGCCGGCACGGTTTATTCTGCTGTGGCTGCTGCCGAATCTGGGGGCGATCATTCGGTTCTGTTCCGTGATGCTGATTATTCCGCTGGTGTGGCTGCTGTGTATCCGCATTGTGGCGATGTTCACAGAATCGGTCACCATGGACGACCAGTGTTTGCAGATGCATTTTTGCAGTTGGTTCACGTTCCACACCATTACGGTGAACCACGCCCGCATTGTCCGCACGGACCTGATGCAGACACCCGCACAGAAGATGTACGGCGTTTGTCATCTGTATATCACCTGTAACGGGCCCCGCCAGCAGCGGTTCAAGCTGACGGCTCTGCCGGAGGCAAAGGCACGGAAAATCGTGGAAACGCTGGCTCGGACAGAAATGCAGGATATGTCTTGAATCAATTTGTAAAATCGGTTTCTGGAAGTGGAAGCCGGTTTTTTGTTGTGAAAAATACTAAAAAACAGTTGACTTTTTACAAAATATGTGCTACAATAAAAGTGCAAATGATTTGCATAAAAAAGGGATGGAGGAATGAGAAGATGCGGTTATGGAAAAAGGTTCTGGCTGCAACAACTGCTGGCGTGCTTTGCTTGGGAAGTGTAAGTGTTCCCAGTTTGCAGAACGTGTTGGAACCTGTGGGGACGATGTTGTCGGCGAGTGCAACGGTACCATATTATTATGACGGTACGTATGAAGACTTGTATTATGATATTACAGATGCAGGTGAAATTACAATTACTGGTTGCAATAAGAATGCTGTATCTGTTGAAATTCCAAGAGAAATTAACGGTAAAAGCGTGACAAAGATTGGAGGATATGCTTTTGGCGACTGCACCAGTTTGACAGCAGTCACAATACCAGACAGCGTGACAAGTATTGGAGGAGGGGCTTTCTCTGAAACGCTATGGTTAACTAAAAAGCAAGAAGAAAACCCGTTGGTTATTGTGAATGGAATTTTGATTGACGGGACAACTTGCACTGACAATGTTGTTATACCGGACGGCGTGACAAGTATTGGAGATAATGCTTTTTCCGGCTGTACCAGTTTGACAGAAATCACAATACCGGACAGCGTGACTGAAATTGGAGGTGGTGCTTTTTACGATTGTACCAATCTGATAGCAATCACGATACCGGACAGTGTGACGGAAATTGGATATGGTGTTTTTTCCGGTTGTACCAGTTTGAAAAACGTTTATATTTCTGATTTGGAATCTTGGTGTAAGATTGATTTCAGCGATATTACTTCCAATCCGTGTTATGATACTAATCTTTATGTAAACGGAGAGCTGGCAACAAAAATTACGATACCAGATAGCGTGACAAGTATTGGAAATTATGTTTTTTCCAAATGTACCAGTTTGACATCAATCACGATACCAGATAGCGTGACAAGTATTGGAGCATATGCTTTTTACAACTGTACCAGTTTGACAGAAATTACAATACCGGACAGCGTGACAAGTATTGGAGATAATGCTTTTGAAGGCTGTACCAATTTGACAGAAATCACGATACCGGATAGTGTGATGAGTATTGGAGAGGATGCTTTTTACGACTGCATCAGTTTGACAGAAATCACGATACCGGACAGCGTAACAAGTATTGAAAATGGTGTTTTTTCCCGCTGTACCAGTTTGACATCAATTACGATACCAGACGGCGTGACAAACATTAGAAATGCTTTTCCTTGTTGTGACAATTTGAAAAATGTTTATATTTCTGATTTGAAATCTTGGTGTAAGATTGATTTTATGGATTACAGGTCTAATCCATTGTATTATGGTGCAAATCTTTATGTAAATGGAGAACTGGCAACAGAAATTACGATACCGGACGGCGTTACAGAAATTGGAAGTAATGCTTTTTGCTACTATACCAGTTTGACAGCAATCACGATACCGGACAGTGTGACAAAAATTGGAAATGGCGCTTTTTCCGGCTGTACCAGTTTGACGGCAATTAGGATACCGGACAGCGTGACGAGTATCGGAGTATATGCTTTTCACGGCTGTACCAGTTTAACAGAAATCACAATACCAGATAGTGTGACGTTTATTGACTGGGATGCTTTTTCCGGGTGTACTAATTTGACAGCAATTACAATACCAGACAGCGTGACAAGTATTGGAAGTGATGCTTTTGAATATTGCAGAGATCTGACAATCTACGGATACACCGGTTCTTATGCAGAAACCTATGCTAAGGAAAATGACATTCCTTTTGTTTCTCTGAACAACATCACAACAACTGAAACCACTACTACCACTATAGAAACAACAGTTACAACGAAAGCAACAACGACTACAGAAACAGACACTACAGAAGCAACAGCTACAACGAAAGTAACAACGACTACGGAAACAAACACTACAGAAGCAACAGCTACAACGACTACGGAAACAGGCACTACAAAAACAACAGCTACAACGAAAGCAATAACAACTACGGAAACAGACACTACAAAAGCAACAGCTGCAACAAAAGCAACAGCTGCAACAAAAGCAACGACTACGGAAACGGACACTACTAAAGCAACATCTACAACGAAAGCAACAACGACTACGGAAACAGGCACTACAAAAACAACAGTTACAACGAAAGCGACAACAACTACGGAAACGGACACTACAAAAACAACAGCTGTAACGAAAGCAACAACTACGGAAACGGACACTACAAAAACAACAGCTGCAACTAAAACGACAACAACAGCCACTACAGAAGCTACAACCACCACCAAAAAAGATTCCGAAACACCTACCATCATTTATGGCGACATTACCCTTGACGGACGTGTAGATATTACTGATGCCGTTTTGCTGAACAAGTTCTGCTCTGGTGCGGTGATCCTGAACGATGCTGCCAAGCTGAACAGTGACTGTGACGGCGACGGCGATATAACCGGAAACGATGCTGTAGCTCTGCTGCAATTCTTGGTGCAGATCGTACAGAAGCTGCCTTATACAGCATAATTCTATTGCAATAACCCAAAAATCGGCTCCCGCATTTCCCATGCAGGAGCCGGTTTTCGATTTTCTTACATTTGCAGAATCGCCGCCAGAATCCGCAGAATCTTTGCCCCGTAGCCGGCACCGCCTGCCCAGCCCCTGCCGTGGGGATTCTCCGGAATCCCCAGCCACTCCACATAGGGGGCACAGCCCCGCTGCACATACCGGAAGCGGTCGTCCACGCAGGCCTGCTGCAAGGCTGCCGTGCTGGCATAGGCTTTCAGGTGCTGGATCTGTGCACGGATTCCCAGCTGCGGCGTGGCGAAGGAATTGCCTTTTACTCCGTTGCTGGTCACGCCCATGCCACAGAAATTGTTCTGCTCCAGCGTCACCGCCGAGCCACGAAAGGTGAAGTTCCCCGTTTCCAGACAGGACTGTGCAAAGGCAATGTCCCCGCGGATCCCTTCGGCAGCCCCCTCGCTCAGGTAGCAGGGGATCATGTCCAGTACACTCTGTGCCACATTGGGATTCACTGTACGGAGATAAGCGGTCATCTGTGCGGCAGTCGCCTGTGCCGTGCCGGTGATCGGCGTGAGTTCGGTGGTCAGCCTGCCGCTGGCATCGGCACGGTAGACCACGCCGTCCAGCGTCACGGTGCGGCTGCGAACCAGCTTGCCGTCCTCGCCGAAATAATACAACGCCCCGTCGATCTCTTGCAGCCCCAGCAGGGCGGTTTCGGTGTCCTCGCTGAAGTAGTAGCTGCTGCTGCCGTCCGTCTGCCAGCCGGTCTGTATCTCGCCCTCTACATTATAATAGGAAAGGCTGCCGTCAGAAAAGGCGTGTATCCCTGTGTCCTGCATGCCGTATGTTTCCGAGAAGCTGTAGCGGTGTCCGTCGATTTCCTGTTCGCCAGTTTCTTTCAGTCCGCTGTCGTCGGTGTAATAGCGGTAGCCGCCGGACTCCACCCAGCCCAGAACCAGTTCGCCGGTTTCCGGATCGTAGTATCGGCGTTCTCCGTCAACTGTCCGCCAGCCGGTTTTCTGGGTGCCGGTGTAGTCGAACAGATAGGCGGTGCCGTCTATGGTGACTTCGCCGGTGACCGGTGTCCCGTCGGCATCGTAATAGCAGCGGCTGCCGTCCCCGCGGGTTTCCCATGTGCCTTGGGTGGTTGCGGTTGCCACCGGTACGGCAGGGAAGTCCTCCGCCGCTGCGGAAACACCGCCCAGCAGACAGGCAGTCCCCAGCCCTGCGGCAAGTGCCAGCCAGAATGGAAAATGTTGCAAAATAAACCTCCTTGAAAAAATTAGATTTTGCGTTCGCTATCTATTTTACCATGCTTTTTGCGGAATTGCAAGTGCTTTTTAGCATATTTGTACGATAAAGTGCTGCTGCATGCAACGGAAAAATCGAGATTTTGTCAAAATTACGGGGGAACAGCGAAAACCGGCTTGTTCTTTGGCGGAATTATCGAAAAAAATAACGCAGACTTTGTTGACAATACGGCAAAAATCCGCTATAATGTAGGAGAACAGAAGTAATAGGATAAGATTGAGGAAAACAGGGGGATACCGGTGGGAGAACGTACCGGAGAAAATTGCTGCGATCTTTGCGGCAGGAGGAATTTATGTCTTTACAGGAAAAAGAAACACTGGAACTGGCACAGGCAAAAATGCAGAAATATTTGCAGGACAATGCGGTCTGCTCCATGGACGAGTATGTTCAGCACGGAACGACCAGCACATTGCAGCACTGCCTTTCGGTAGTGCGGATCAGCTGTGTCATTGCCGTTGGTCTGCATATCCATGTAAATTATGAAAATCTGATCCTCGGGGCACTGCTCCATGATTTCTACTTGTACGACTGGCACAACCATGTGGACGAGGGTGTGCTCCACGGCTTTGCACACCCGCACATTGCCTGCAAAAATGCGGCAATGCGGTTTCACGTCAATGCAGAGGTGCAGCATATCATTACCACACACATGTGGCCCTTGACGCTGCGGTTCGTGCCCCGTTCCAGAGAAGCGGTGATCGTCTGCCTTGCGGACAAGTACTGCTCCACGCTGGAAACGGCAGCGGGCATGGTTCATGCAGCGGCAGCTCTGTTCCGGAAAAGGAGGGTCTGACAGATGGTATACAATTTAACAGAATGTGCTGCCCTTTTCTTCGCCTATGCCGCCATGGGCTGGTTTATGGAAGTCTTGTACATGGGCGTGCGGGAACGGCATCTCACCAACCGCGGCTTTCTGCTGGGGCCCTGTTGTCCGATTTATGGAGCCGGCATGCTGGGCATCACCCTGCTGTTTCAGGGTAGCCACTACGGCTATTGGCACGTGTTCTTCTCGATCATTCTGTTGTGCAGTCTGCTGGAATACGCAGTCAGTGCCCTCATGGAACGAGTGTTCCACACACGCTGGTGGGATTATCACGACATGAAGTTCAACATTCACGGACGGATCTGTCTGGAAACCATGCTGCCGTTCGGACTGCTGGGCACATTTGCCCTCTATCGCATCAATCCGTTTCTGATGATGCTGTTTCACCGGATTCCCGGCTATGTTTCCGGAAAACTGGTGACTGGTGTAGTCGTTTTGTTTCTGGCAGATCTGGTCATTTCTGTTTGCGTGCTGCGGAATCTGTCCCTGCCGGACGGTGATGCAGACCATACCGCAGAGATCTCCCGCCGCGTCTGGGAAGATCTGAAAAAGCGGCTGGGGTAAGGAAACACTGCATAAAGCCCGCCTGACGGCTTTGTACGCAATCTGCGTGCAGATTTTCCGTCATATTGCCCAGAAATCCCTTGCCATACATAAAGTATGCCTGCGGAATTTCTATGCAATCTGTCGAAAAATCTGACGACGCATCTGTCGCACAATCTTTGTGCGGTATTGCCTTAAGAACTCGTTCGGATTTTTGTGGTTCTGAACAAATTGAATAAAACTTTTTCGTGCATTCTGCTGTGCTTTGGCGGAATGCACTTTTTTTGTGTCAGGCAGATGAAAACTGCAAAATCCCCTTGACAAAATAAATAACATGCGTTATAATAGAACAAAGTTATTTCATAACAATGTTATTGAATACAAATAGGAGGTGGAACACTTGAAGTGTGATGCAAAAACATTTTTCGGGGTGATAAATGCGTTTCGCAGTCTGAATCTGTTTTCGCTGCTGCCGCTGTCCCGACAGGAGTATATGGTGATGTTTGTAATTGCCGGACAGCGGAAAACCAATCCGGAGGGCAGCACGGTGTCTATGGTGACACAGAAGATGCACGTGCCCCAGCCGGCAGTTTCTCGCACGCTGCGTGGGCTGGAAAACGACGGTTATATCTGCCGCGAAGTATGCCGCACTGACCGGCGGAATACCTATGTGACACTGACGGCTGCCGGCGAGGCAGAGGTGCAGCGGGCGAATCAGCTGTTGGAGGATTTTCACAGGGGGATTCAGAAACGCTTTACACAGGAAGAAGCCGACCAGCTGATGGAACTGCTTCAGCGGCTCTATGCGGCGGCCTCAGAGGAACTGGAGGAAATGAAAGGAGAGAGCGCGACCAATGGGTAAACTTTTCAAAAATCTGAAACCCTACTGGAGTTCCGTGTTGCTGATCTTGGTGCTGTTGGTGGTACAGGCATTTTGTGACCTGTCCCTGCCGCAGTACACTTCGGATATTATTGACACCGGAATCCAGAACAGCGGCGTGGAACACATTCTGCCGGAACAGATCACGGCAGAAGAATTCGAAAACGCCCAGCTTTTCATGACGGAAAGCGAAAAACAGAAGTGGCAGAATGCCTATGACGGAGAACAGAGAAAGGAAAGTCTGTCGGGCAAAGATCTGGACGAACTGGACAGCGACCTGCTGGTACCGGTGCTGCTGAACTATCAGATGTCCATGATGAGTGAGGACAGCTTTCGGGAGATGCTGGCACAGCAGCAGACCGATCCCAACGCGGCGGCTCAGATGGAGCAGATGACCGTGGAGGAACTCGGTGCTGCCATGGGCGTAGAACTGCAACCGTTTCAGCGGACAGAGGAGGACAGCGACGGCAACTCGTCCACAGTGACTTGTGTCGATGTCCGCCCCGTGTTTGCGGCAATGCAGCAGAGCGGACAGCTCAATGAAGATACAGTCACCCAGATGCGTTCCCAGCTGGAAGATATGCTGGACACTATGGGGGATTCGCTGGTACAGTCTATGGGCGTTGCCTATGCGGTGCAGTGTGACAAAGACGCAGGGCTGGACATAGACAAGATCCAGACCAGCTATCTCTGGCGAACCGGCAGCAAGATGATGGCGATGGCATTTGCCATGATGGCTGCGGCGATTTGTGTTTGTTATGTGGCTTCCCGCGTGGGTGCCGGTGTCGGACGTGATCTCCGCGGCAAGGTGTTCAGCCGTGTCATGCAGTTTTCCAGTGCGGAAATGGATCAGTTTTCCACTGCTTCACTGATTACCCGAAGCACCAATGATATTCAGCAGGTGCAGATGGTTACGGCGATTTTCCTGCGAATGCTGCTGTATGCTCCGATTCTGGGCATTGGCGGCGTTCTGAAAGTGGTACACACCGGAGCCGGCATGGGCTGGGTCATTGTACTGGCAGTGCTGGTAATTCTGGGAATCGTCGGCGTGCTGATGGCGATCGCTATGCCGAAGTTCCAGAAAATGCAGGTGCTGGTGGATAAGGTGAATCTGGTTTCCCGTGAGATCCTGACCGGACTGTCCGTCATTCGGGCGTTCGGACGGGAAAAGACCGAGGAAGAACGCTTCGACAAGGCGAACCGCGACCTCACCAAGACCAACCTGTTTGTCAACCGTGTCATGACCTTCATGATGCCGGTGATGATGCTGATCATGTACAGCCTGACCATTCTGATCGTGTGGGTCGGTTCTCACCGCATTGACGGCGGCTCTATGCAGGTCGGCTCTATGACTGCATTCATTACGTATGCGATGATGATCGTCATGTCGTTCCTGATGCTGACCATGATGTCCGTCATGCTGCCCCGTGGTTCTGTGGCAGCCAAACGTATTGACGAAGTGCTGCAAACCAAGACCTCTGTACAGGAAACAGCACAGCCGAAACATTTGCAGGACAGCAAGGGCGTGCTGACCTTTGATCATGTCTGCTTCCGCTATCCGCATGCGGAGGAGAACGCTCTGACAGACCTTTGCTTCACGGCAAAGCCCAACCAGACCACGGCGATCATCGGCAGCACCGGCTGCGGCAAGTCCACACTGGTGAACCTGATTCCCCGTCTGTACGATGTCACAGCAGGCAGCATTACGCTGGACGGCGTGGAACTGCGTGACCTGCCGCTGGAAGAACTGCGGCAGCAGATCGGTTTTGTTCCGCAAAAGGGCGTGCTGTTCTCCGGTACCATTGCCAGCAACCTGCGGTTCGGCAATCCGGACGCTTCCGATGCAGAAGTACAGCAGGCGGCGGAAATTGCACAGGCAATGGAATTTATCCAAGAGAAGCCCGACCGGTTTGACAGTACCATTGCACAGGGCGGTACCAATGTTTCCGGCGGACAGAAACAGCGTCTGACTATCGCCAGAGCCATTGCCAAGCACCCGAAAGTGTTCGTCTTTGACGACAGCTTCTCCGCACTGGATCTGAAAACCGATGCGGCTCTGCGAAAGGCACTGGGAGAACAGGTGCAGGACAGTACCATGATCATCGTAGCACAGCGAATCAGCACCATTCTCCATGCTGACCAGATTCTGGTTCTGGAAGAAGGCAAAATTGTCGGCAAGGGCACCCATGAGGAACTGCTGAAGAACTGTGAGGTATATCAGCAGATCGCCAAGTCCCAGCTTTCCCCGTCGGAACTGGGCTTGGAGGAAACACCGGAGGAAGGAGCGATGACAGATGGCGAATGAAAGACGGCGTATGGGCGGACGCGGACAGATGCCGGTAGAAAAGGCGAAGGACTTTAAAGGCTCTATTGGCAAACTGTTTGCATATATGAAGCAATATCATGCCGCAGTGGCCGTGGTAATTCTGTGTGCAATTGCCTCCACCGTGTTCAGCGTGATCGGACCGGACATTCTGGGTAAGGCGACCACGGAACTTTCCAACGGACTGCTGGCGAAGATTCAGGGAACTGGCAGCATTGATTTCACCAAGATCGGACAGATTTTGCTGTTTGTGCTGGGACTGTATCTGCTGAGTACTCTGTTCAGCTTTGTGCAGGGCTGGCTGATGACCGGTGTCACACAGAAAGTCTGCTACCGCATGCGGAAAGACATTTCGGAAAAAATCGACCGCATGCCAATGGCATATTTTGAAAGCCGTACCTACGGCGAAGTGTTGTCCCGCATCACCAACGACGTGGACACACTGGGACAGAGCCTGAACCAGAGCATCACCCAGATCATCACTTCCGTGGCGACTATGGTCGGCGTACTGGTAATGATGCTTCGTATCTCGCCGCTGATGACTCTGATCGCTGTGGTAATTCTCCCGATTTCCGTAACTCTGATTTCTCTGGTGGTGAAAAAATCCCAGAAGTACTTCAAGCAGCAGCAGGAATATCTGGGACACATCAACGGACAAGTGGAAGAAACCTACGCCGGTCATACAGTGATTCAGGCGTATAATAAGGAAAAGGACATGGTACAGCAGTTTCAGGAAACCAACGATACCCTGTACCACTCCGCATGGAAATCCCAGTTTCTGTCTGGCTTGATGCAGCCGATCATGATGTTCGTGGGCAATCTGGGTTATGCCGCTGTGGCACTGTCCGGCGGTCTGCTGGCGATTCGCGGCACGATCACCATTGGTGACATTCAGGCGTTTATCCAGTATGTGAAGAACTTCACCCAGCCCATGCAGCAGATCGCACAGGTACTCAATCAGGTGCAGTCTATGGCTGCGGCAAGCGAACGTGTCTTTGAATTCCTTGAAGAAGCGGAAGAAGTGCAGACAGCAGAGCACCCGCTGGAACTGGCAAACGTGGAGGGCAATGTTGATTTTCAGCATGTTTCCTTTGGTTACCAGCCGGAGCAGTGCGTTATCCACGATTTCAGTGCCAAGGTAAAGTCCGGACAGAAGATCGCCATTGTAGGCCCCACCGGTGCCGGAAAAACCACAATGGTGAAGCTGCTGATGAGGTTCTATGATGTCAGCGGCGGTGCGATCCTGCTGGACGGCCATGATGTGCGGGACTTCGACCGCCACAAGCTGCGGGAATCTTTCGGCATGGTGTTGCAGGATACATGGCTGTTTCAGGGTACCATTATGGAGAATATCCGGTACGGCAGACTGGACGCGACAGATGAAGAAGTCATTGCCGCCGCAAAGGCTGCTCATGCGGACAGCTTTATCCGCCAGCTGCCGGACGGCTACCAGATGGAACTGAACGAAGATGCCAGCAACGTTTCACAGGGACAGAAACAGCTGCTCACCATTGCCCGTGCCATTCTGGCGGACAATCGGGTCATGATTCTGGACGAGGCGACCTCCTCTGTGGATACCCGTACAGAAATTCTGATTCAAAAGGCAATGGATCACCTCATGGAGGGCAGAACCAGCTTTATCATTGCCCACCGGCTGTCCACCATTCGCAATGCCGATATGATTCTGGTCATGAAGGACGGGGACATCATCGAGCAGGGCACCCACGAAGAACTGCTGGAGAAGAACGGCTTCTATGCCGATCTGTATCATTCACAATTTGCCCAGACTGCATAATGTGACAGCGTCCCCTTGAAAATGCCTCGTACAGCGTTGTGCTGTGCGGGGCATTTTTGCATTTGCAGGGACATTTTGCAGGGCAGGCGGTTTTCGTGGTTTTTATGGATTTGGGGATATGGCTTTCGTACTTTTCCGTGTTTTTTGCATAAAAAGGGCTTGCCAAACGGGAAAGATTGTGCTATAATGTTGGTATCTGTTGTTCTGTCCGCAGGAGGGGAACGGCGGAACACACTTTCCGGATTCTGTTGCTGGAATCCGGCGATCATCTTATCATTTAAGGAGGACTTTCATGGCAACCACCAAAATCCAAGCTGCCCCACAGACTGCAAAACGCAGCAGTTTCAGTGCCGGCAGTGTCATCTCTGCAATTGGCAGATGGATCGTCCGGAACCGGATCTATCTCATCGCCTTTGCCATTCCGGCTGTGCTGACCTATCTGGCATACGCCCTTTTCGGACTCTACCCCTTTGGCGAAGAATCCGTGCTCTGTCTGGACCTGAACGGACAGTATGTGTATTATTTCGAGGCACTCCGTGATGCGTTCTGGGGTGACGGCAGCATCTTCTACAACTGGTCGCGAAATCTTTCCGGCGAGTTTATGGGCATTATCGGCTATTATCTGGCAAGCCCGTTCACGCTGATCGTCATGCTCCTGCCGGAGAAATTCATGCTGAGCAGCCTGCTGATCATGCAGCTGTGCAAGCTGGGTGCAGCCGGTGCAACATTTAACTACTTCTTACAGAAACGCCGCGGCGTACAGCCGTACCCGTCACTGCTCTTTTCCACCATGTATGCGATGATGGCATACGGCGTGATCCAGCTGATCGACCCCATGTGGCTGGACGGTCTGGTATTCCTGCCGCTGATTATGCTGGGCATTGAATATCTGGTCGATGACGGCCGCCGGCTGAATTTCATCATTCCGCTGGCACTGATGTGTGTGGCAAACTTCTATATCGGCTACATGATCTGCTTCTTCGTGATCCTGTACTTCCTGTTTTATCTGTGCTTCGGCTCGGACAAGAAGCGGAAGGGTTATGACTATTTCACCGCGTTTGTACGGATCGCGTATTCTTCCGTCATTGCACTGGCATGTGCGGCATTCATGCTGCTGCCGGTGTACAACGCTCTGAAACTGGGTAAGTTCGAATTCACAGATCCGGACTACAGCTTCCGGTTCCAGTCGTTCCCGCTGAGCAAGAAACTGCTGGAAAATGCACAGGATTCGCCGCTGCTGGTGTTCCTGTGCGACCTGCTGGACATGTTCCCGCAGCTGCTGCCGGCACAGTATGACTCTGTAAACGTACAGGGTAAGCCGGAAATCTACTGCGGTCTGCTGACACTGGTTCTGCTGCCCCTGTTCTACCTGAACAAAAAGGTCAACCGGAAAAAGAAGATCGGTTATTCTCTGCTGATCGCTGTAATGGTAATGTGCATGCTGATCACACCGATAGACATGATGTGGCACGGCGGACAGGTGCCGAACTGGCTGCCGTTCCGTTATGCATTCCTGCTGTCCTTTGTGTTCCTGACCATGGCGGCAACTGCATTCGCAAACCGCGACGGCATCGAAAAGAAGCATCTGATCGGATCGGCAGTGATAATGGCGGTCATCATTGCCATTGTTGCCGGTCTGAAATTTGACCAGATGGCAAAGGGTGCTGTCTGGATCTCTGCGGCACTCATGGGCATTTACCTGATCCTGCTGTATTTCATGCTGGGCGGAAAGATCACGCAGGGCAAGCGTGGCGTAAGCGTTGCCCTGACCACTATGATGCTGATCATGGTAGGCGGCGAAGCAACCTACAACGCTGTAGATTCCATGAAGGACATCGACAAGGAAGTGGCATACTCCACCCGTGCCTCCTATCAGAACTACGTGCAGAACGGACGTGCGGCAACACAGATGCTGGAGGAAAAGGACGACGGCTTCTACCGTGCGGAAAAGACCTTCTTCCGCTGTGTCAACGATAATGCGGCATTCGGACTGAAAGGTATCTCGCACTCCAGTTCTGTCATGAATACCCGTGCCATCAATTTCATTGAAACCTTGGGTTACTGCATGCACAGCTACTATACCCGCTATGACGGCAACACCGAAATTGCGGACTCTCTGCTGGGTATCAAGTATGTGCTGGACCGCGGGGAAAGCGGTGATCAGAACCGCCGTCTGAATCCGGCATATGAAGCACGCTGGGCATACGACTATACCAACGAAAATGGTACTGCAAAGACCATTACCGCTTATGAAAATACCAACGCTCTGTCTATCGGCTACATGGTAGACGAGGATGTGCAGAAGATCGATCATCTGGGCAACGACAATCCGTTCAACAGCCAGAACATCTTCATGAGCACCATGAGCGGACAGACCACATTTGACGAAAACGGACAGTTCCAGAGCTGGCACGAGTATTACACACCGCTGAATCTGGCAGAAAATCCGATCGTCAGCGATGCGATCACCACAAGCCCCTACGGCGAACAGACCAAGTATGACGTGACCGGCGACGGCGACCCCACTGTGGACTTCCACTTGGTGGCAGAGTCCAACGAACCGATCTACATCTACTTCAAGACCGAGTTCCAGAAGAAAGTCAACCTGTGGATGTCCACATGGAACGACAGCGAATGGAGCGAGGCAGAAAACGGCTGGAAGGAATCCAACAGCGGCGACTTCACTTGGAAAGATGCCGATGAATACGCCAAGAACAACGGTGGCTTCCAGTCTATGGGCGAATACTTCGAGGGCGATAACTACATTGCTCTGCGTCTGGGTACCTTTGAGCCGGGCACGAAGATCACCCTGCGTATGACCATTGCCAATGAGGAAAAGTTCACCATTGTCAAGAACTTCCTGTTCTACACCTATCATCCGGACGTATTCCAAGAGGATATTGACATTCTGAAGCAGAATCAGTGGCAGATCGATACCAAAAAGAGCAATGACCGGAAGCTGACCGGTACCATTACCGCAGAAGAAGGTCAGATCATGATGACTTCCATTCCGGATCAGCCGGGCTGGACCGTCAAGGTAGACGGCAAGAAGGTCGATCAGGTGGCAATCGTAGATGCCATGATCGGTGTGCCGCTGTCTGCCGGAGAACATACCGTGACCATGACCTACACACCGCCGGGGTGGTGGATCGGCATGGGCACACTGGCAGGCGGCATTATCCTGATCGTGCTGTTCTGGTTCGGTGACCGCAAGCGGTATGCTGCAATGCTGGCAGAGATCGAAGCTGAAAAGGAACGGGAACAGCAGCAGGCGAAAAAACGCGTGAAGCTGAAGTCCGGTACCAAGGACAAGGCAAATGACGACTCTCCGGAGAAGCTGCTGGAAAAACTGGAGGCACTCCACCAGCAGGGCATTCTGGACGACAAGGAATTTGCAGCCAAAAAGGCGGAAATTGAAAAGAAAAAGAAAGCGGACGGCAAACAGACATAATCGTTGGTTTGCGTAAGATACGCTGAAAACAAGAAACGGCTCTGCCGCAGGGAAATTCCTGTGGCAGAGCCGTTTTTTTGTGTGGTGTTTAATGATACGATAATACATCGTGATATGCTGGAAATTGGGTTTCCAAGTATGCGACTACGATAATCATTAACATGAAAATCCATATGCCTGTCAATGACTGCACTTTTATATATCGTTTGATTTTTTCAGATGACTTAGAATATGCAAATATCATGCCTGCAAAGCAAAGGACTAGCAAAAGAATAAGAACTATAAAACCTGAAAAATTGCCGCCGGCAGATTGTGTTCCATATCCCTCTATTATCCAGTTTAACGCTCTGATAGAATAGTGTGTTTGCCAAAAATATTCGAAGCAAAAAAAGGAAAAGGGCAGTGACAAAACCCATTTCAACAGAAGCTGCTTCTTACTTTCACTTAACAGCATAGCTGCATATATTACTGCTACAACCAACAAATATGGCAATCGGAATAACTCGTTTGCGATACCGATAATTTCCGCAAGAAATATAGCTGACACTGTAATAACTGACATTGTGGCGGAACATATTATGGTGTTTATCGTTTTGAATTTCATTTTTTCTTCCTAATTATGCATCGCAAGTTTTGATGTAAGAAATGGTATAGAAAAGCCCACCGTAATTCTCTTGGAATTTTGGTGGGTTTCTGGTGGAGCATAGGAGAATCGAACCCCTGACCTTCACAATGCGAATGTGACGCACTCCCAACTGTGCTAATGCCCCGTATGCCTTTATTATAGCACCGGAATGGTGTCGTGTCAAGCATGTTTTACCGCTATAAATGAAAATAACCGCCCCACTCTCGCATAAGGCGGCTATTTTTCATAGTAAGTACTTATGGGAGCAAACCGTCTGCTGGTATGCTCTTTCTATTTCTATGGCAATACCGCACAAAGATTGTGCGACAGATGCGTCGTCAAATTTTTCGTCAGATGAAACAAAAAGCGGAGTGAATACTGGATGTATTCACGAGCATTTTTGTGAAATATGACGGGAAATTTGCAAGCAGATGGCGTGCAAAGTCCCCAGACGCTCTTTGTGCGGTATTGCCCTATGATAGACGATTCCTTTGGATTTGTCAAGTAGGCGTTCTGGATTTTTTACAGAAAAATCCCTTGACAACCGCCCGACAATATGGTATGATAAACACATTATGAAATGCGTAGAGCAAGAGAAGTATCTGCATTCGTGCCGGCACAGAGAGCCCTTGGGTTGGTGGAACGGGGGAGCGTCACCGCAGAGAATACACTTGGGAGCAGGCTTCCTGAAACCGTCGTGCGTAGGGGAGTTCGGGCACGCCCGTTACAGCGTCTTTGAGGTCAGGGCGGCTTTCGCTCTGATAAATTGAGGTGGTACCACGGTGAAAACATCGTCCTCTGGAAAAATCGTTTCCGGAGGGCTTTTTTGTACCCTTCGGGGAAAGAGGGAAAGAACATGACAGTATTTGAAGAACTGAAACGACGGGGCCTGATCGCCCAGATGACCGATGAAAAGGAGATCGAGGAACTGATCAACGCCGGCAAGGCAACCTTTTACATTGGCTTCGACCCTACCGCAGACAGCCTGCACGTGGGACACTTCATGGCACTGTGCCTGATGAAGCGACTCCAGATGGCAGGGAACAAGCCGATCGTTCTGATCGGCGGCGGCACGGCAATGATCGGCGACCCCTCCGGCAAAACCGACATGCGGAAAATGATGACCAAGGAAACCATTCAGCACAACGTGGACTGCTTCAAGAAGCAGATGAGCCGGTTCATCGATTTTTCGGAAAATAAGGCAATTGTTGTCAACAACGGCGACTGGCTGCTGGATCTGAACTATGTGGACGTGCTCCGCGACGTGGGTGCTCACTTCAGCGTGAACCGCATGCTCTCTCACGAGTGCTACAAGCAGCGTATGGAACGCGGTCTGACATTCCTGGAATTCAACTACATGATTATGCAGAGCTACGACTTCTACAAGCTGTTTCAGGATTACGGCTGCAACATGCAGTTCGGCGGCGATGACCAGTGGGCAAACATGCTGGGCGGCACGGAGCTGATTCGCCGGAAGCTGGGCAAGGACGCTTACGCAATGACCATTACCCTGCTGCTGAACTCCGAGGGCAAGAAAATGGGCAAGACCGAAAAGGGTGCGGTATGGCTCGATGCGGAAAAGACGACACCGTACGAGTTCTACCAGTACTGGCGGAACGTTTCCGATCAGGACGTTATCAAGTGCCTGAAGCTGCTCACCTTTGTTCCCATTGAGCAGATCGAGGAAATGGAACGCACACTGGAGGGACAGCAGCTGAATCAGGCAAAGGAACTGCTGGCGTATGAACTGACTGCACTGGTGCACGGCAAGGAAGAAGCCGAAAAGGCACAGACTGCGGCAAAGGCTGTCTTTGGCGGCGGCGGAAACAATGCGGATATGCCGACCACTGTTCTGAAAGCAGAGGAACTCACCGACGGCGGCATCGGGATCCTGACCTTGATGGTACGTTGCGGACTGTCCCCGTCCAACGGCGAAGCACGCCGGCTGGTACAGCAGGGCGGCGTTTCTGTGAATGACACCAAGGTCACCGACCCCAAGAGCGTGATCTATCCGGAAGCAGAAACCATTCTGCGAAAGGGCAAAAAGGTATTCCACAAGGTGGTTGTGGAGAACTAAGACTCATCTCCAACAGAAAATCCAAGGGCGTTCTGTGGTTGCAGGACGCTCTTTTTATAGCAGGGAAATCAACGCAGAAATACAAATAAAATGTTGAGGCAATACCGCACAAAGAGCGTCTGGCGACTTTGCACGCCATCTGCTTGCAAATTTCCCGTCATATTTCACAAAAATGCTCGTGAATACATCCAGTATTCACTCCGCTTTTTGTTTCATCTGACGAAAAATTTGACGACGCATCTGTCGCACAATCTTTGTGCGGTATTGCCTTGACATCTTTTATGTTGTACGTTATCATAAAAATATCCTGTTTTGTATCTGTCGCACAATTTTTGTGCGGTATTGCCCTAAGGAAACACTGAATAAAGCCCGCCTGACGGCTTTGCACGCAATCTGCTTGCAGATTTTCCGTCATATTGCCCAGAAATCCCTTGCCATACATGAAGTATGCCTGCGGAATTTCTGTGCAATCTGCCGAAAAATCTGACTACGCATCTTACGCACAAGCTTTATTCAGTGTTTCCCTAAGAATGATATGGAGGAAGAAAAATGAAATTGTGGAAAAAAGGGTTGGCGGCATTGACTGCTGGTTTGCTTTGTCTGGGCAGTGTGGGACTGTCTGGCGTGGAATTGCCGGCGAGTGCAGATGTGCCATATTTTTACGACGGTACCTATGGAGATTTGTATTATGACGTGATCGATGCAGTCGAAATTCGAATTACTGGTTGTGAAAAAGAAGTTACGGCTGTAGAGATTCCAGCGAAGATCGCTGGAAAACCGGTGACGAGTGTTGGAAGAAGTGCTTTTTCTGGCTGTAACAGTCTGGCTGCGGTCACGATACCGGACAGCGTGACGAGAATTGGCTTAGATGCCTTTTATAAGTGCAGCAGTCTGACCACGATCACGATGCCGGACGGTGTGACGATTCTTGGAGCGAACGCTTTTTCTTTCTGTACCAGTCTGACCGAAGTCACGATGCCGAACAGCTTGACAAGTATTGGAAGTAATGTCTTTTCCGGCTGTAGCAGCCTGACTGAAATCGAGATACCAGACAGCGTGACCAGCATAGGAGAGAGTGCTTTTTCCGACTGTAAAAAGCTGACCTCGATCACGATACCGGACAGCGTGACAAGCATTGAAAAATCTGCCTTTTCCGGCTGCCACAACCTCACTATTTATGGTTACGCCCGCTCTTACGCCCAGAAATACGCAGCCGAAAACAACATCAGATTTGCTCTGATCGGCGGATTGCCCAGGGGTGACGTAGACGGTAGCGGCGGCATTGACTCCACCGACATCTTTTACACCATGCTCTACATCACCAACGTTGCCGTAGGCAATGACGGCGGGCTGACGGCTGAACAGATCGCTGCCGCCGATGTAGACGGCAATGGCACAGTGGATTCCACCGACAGCTTCTATATCATGTACTACGTGGCTCTCCACGGAGCAGGATATGACACTTCTTGGGAAGAAGTCCTCGCGAAATAACTTTTCCAAACACAAAAAACAGCACTTCTGTCCGCAAACCTGCGGTTTCAGAAGTGCTGTTTGATTTATTCTGTTTGTGAAACAGGCTCTTAGTCATTGTCAGTGGATTCCTCTGCTGTGTGAATCGGAATGGTCTGTTCTGCACTGTCCCCAGTGTCGTCCTGTTCCGGCTTTGCATCGTCGGCAGGTTCTTCTTCCGGCATGTGCACGGTTGTCGGCTGGTCTGCTTCGTCGTCCTCGGAATCGATAGAGCAAATACCATCTGCACAGCAGCAGCCTGCTGCTTCGGCAGTGTTTTCGGTATCTTCTTTGTTTTCCGGTTCGTCACAGCAGGAGCACTCGTCGTCATTTGTGCAGCCGCCCTCCGGCAGGTCGTCACAATTGCATGCGGCTTCCAGTCGCTTGTCGTGTGCCTTTTTCAGTGCGTAAATAGTTGCAGCGGAAGCTGCGGCAGCTGCTGCAACCATTGCAGCGATAATCGTTCCTTTCATATCGATACCTCTTTTCTCCGACACCATGTCCTGTGCAGGCGTGTGCGAAAGTGTACACGCTGTGGTTCTTCTGCGGGTCGGCGACAGAAAACACAGACGTTTCCAGATTACAGCTTTCGTTTCGCTGTAATATTTCTACATCTATAGTATACCATATTTTCAAAGAAAATACAAGCCCCGACATGCAGATATTTGCAGATTATCCGACAAATTTTTCAGAGGTGACTACCTTTATACACGCTCCAGTGCCTGCTGCAAGTCGGCGAGAATATCCTCGATATTTTCCAGACCTACAGAAATGCGGATCAGTCCGCCGTCAATGCCTGCTGCTTTCAGCTGTTCTTCGGTCAGCTGGCGGTGGGTGGCTGATGCAGGGTGCAGCACACAGGTGCGAATATCTGCCACGTGTACCTCAATGGAAGCCAGCTGCAACGCGTCCATAAAGCGGACAGCAGCTTCTCTGCCGCCCTTGATCGAGATCGAAATGACACCGCAGGTGCCGTTGGGCAGATACTTCTTTGCCATTTCGTGATAGGGGTCGTCCGGCAGGTTGGGGTAGGTGACAGAGGCGATTTTGTCAGACTGCTTCAGCATTTTTGCCACTGCCATAGCGTTTTCGCAGTACTGCTTCATACGTACCGGCAGAGTTTCCAGTCCCAGATTCAGCAGGAACGCGGAGTGTGCCGCCGGATAACAGCCGAAGTCCCGCATCAGCTGCATTCTCGCCTTGATGATGTATGCCATTTTGCCGAACTCTCTGGTGTAGACTACACCGTGATAGCTTTCGTCCGGCTCTGTGAAGTCGGGGAATTTGCCGCTTTTTTCCCAGTCAAATGTGCCGCCGTCCACAATAACACCGCCGCACTGGAGAGCGTGGCCGTCCATGTACTTGGTGGTGGAGTGGATCACAATATCTGCTCCGAATTCAATGGGACGGCAGAGGATCGGCGTGGCAAAGGTGTTGTCCACGATCAGCGGGATCTGGTGGGCATGGGCGATCTTGGCGAACTTTTCAATGTCGAATACTGTCAGTGCCGGATTGGCAATGGTTTCGCCGAAGATCAGCTTGGTGTTGGGCTTTATCGCCTGCGAAATGGTTTCCTCATCTGCCAGCGGGTCTACCCAGATGCACTCGATGCCGAACCGCTTCAGCGTTACGCCGAACAGGTTCACAGTGCCGCCGTAAATGGTGGAAACGGAAACAATGCTGTCGCCGGCACTGCACAGATTCAGCACCGACAGCAGGGAAGCTGCCTGTCCGCTGGAAGTGAGCATTGCCCCGACGCCGCCCTCCAGTGCAGCGATCTTCTGTTCTACTGCATCACAGGTGGGATTGGCGAAACGGGAGTACATCGGTTCCATGGGCATGTCAAACAGTTCCGCCACCTTTTCGGTGGAGTCGAAACGATAAGTGGTGCTTTGTACAATGGGTACTGTGCCGGGGCCGCCGTTTTTCGGGGTATAGCCGGCGTGCAGGCATTTGGTTTCCAGTTTTGCATTCGGATTGCAGGGCTGCATAAAAATTCCTCCAGAGTGTCGGCAGTACACGGGCAGGATTGCCTGAAATCATGTACTGCAAGTTGTATTTTTATAATAAAAAAGATGATACTATTATAGCACATTTTATTCGTTTTGCATAGACGGAATTTTCAAATCTGAACCCATAGGAAAAATCTATGGCAGCATTGCACGGGAAAGGTGCCGGATTTGCTGAAATTCCGTCGAAAGCCTTCTGCAGAATTGGCAAAAATGCAAATTTTCCAAAAATCCCATTGACATTCTCTTGTAAAAATCGTATAATAAAACTATGTATTGTTGTGCGTGAAGAAGGAATCTGACCAACGGCAGATTCCCGACAAATCAGAATGTCTGGGCAACCACAGAGATTCTGCATGAAATACTCGGGGCGGTTTTTGACCAGTGCACCCAAGGTGCGGGAAAGCTGGAACCATTTTACAACACGCCCTGCTGCCTGTCCGACGGACGTGAATTGCCGGCAGGCTGTATCTATTTAAAGTTTTTCCAACTCTTGAGAAACCCAGAAAAACCACACGGCGAAAAAGGTGGCTTTTCGGGGACAGCCAGAAAATGTACGCGGCGGAGAATCCGAAGTTCTCCGCAGAGATCGCAGGAAAGCAATCCTTTTTTTGTTTTGGAAAATATTCCTCCGAACTTGTGAAAAAGCAGTTTGGGCAGGCACGGTGTGAAACCTGGGGCAGCGTTGCCCTTGTACTGTGCTGCCCTTGCACCAACGTGAATCAGGGGCGATACCGCACAAAGAGCGTCTGGCGACTTTGCACGCCATCTGCTTGCAAATTTCCCGTCATATTTCACAAAAATGCTCGTGAATACATCAAGTATTCACTCCGCTTTTTGTTTCATCTGACGAAAAATTTGACGACGCATCTGTCGCACAATCTTTGTGCGGTATTGCCCAGGGTGTCCTTTTTCCATGCAGCCCGTTTTTTCTGAAAAGGCGGCTTGCAGAACAGGCGGCAGTCTGTGCGAGTGCCGATTCAGCAGGCAGACTGACAGTGATTTCGGAAAAGAGAACATTTGTGCTGTCCCCACGTGAGAAAGTGAGGATATTTATTTGGCAAACGAAAAAGAACAGGTAAGAGAAGTACGAAACAATCCCCAGCCCCGCAAGAGAAGCTATGGGGCAAGACCGCGACAGCAGGGTGCCGGCGAGCGTCCCTCCGGCGGCAATCGCCGTCACAACAACAATCCACGCCCCAGAAACAACAACAATGCACAGCCGACACGGCAGAACCGCCAGAAGCGGACACCGGTACGTATCATTCCGCTGGGTGGTCTGAACGAGATCGGAAAGAACATGACCGTGTTTGAGTGCTGCAATGACATGTTCATTCTGGACTGCGGTCTGGCATTTCCGGATATGGATATGCCCGGTGTGGATATTGTCATTCCGGATTTCACCTATGTGGAGGGCAACAAGGACAAGATTCGCGGCATCGTCATTACCCACGGTCACGAGGACCATATCGGTGGTCTGGCATATCTGCTGAAAAAGATCAATGTGCCGATTTATGGCACCCGCATGACACTGGGACTGATCGAGGGCAAGCTGGAAGAACACGGGCTGCTCAAGCAGGCGAAGCTGATCGAAGTGGAACCCCGCACCACCGTGAGAATGGGCTGCATGGCAGTGGAATTCATCAAGGTGAACCACTCTATCCCCGGTGCAGTCGGCATGGCGATCCATACACCGGCTGGCATCATTGTCCACACCGGTGACTTTAAGGTGGACTTCTCGCCGATCGACGATGAGATCATCGACCTTGCACGATTCGGCGAACTGGGCAGCCGCGGCGTACTGGCACTGATGGCAGACTCCACCAATGCAGAGCGTACCGGCTTTACATGCTCGGAACGCACCGTTGGCGGCAGCTTTGAAAAGCTGTTCAAGCGGGCGGAGGGAAAGCGAATCATTATTGCTACATTCTCCTCCAATGTGCACCGTGTACAGCAGATCATCGATCAGGCAAAGAATTACAATCGAAAAGTAGCGGTGTTCGGCCGCAGCATGGTGCATGTCATCGAAAAGGCGACGGAACTGGGCTATCTGAAAGTGCCCAAGGGCATTATGATCGATATTGATGAAATGAACCGTTATCCGGACGACCAGATTGTACTGGTGACTACCGGTAGTCAGGGTGAACCGCTGTCGGCTCTGACACGTATGGCAATGAACAGCCATAAAAAGGTGACGATCACGCCGAATGACTTTATCATCATCTCCGCGAAGCCGATCCCGGGCAACGAAAAATATGTTACACGGGTAGTCAATGAGCTGATGAAATCCGGTGCGGAAGTCATCTACGAATCCATGTATGAAGTGCATGTTTCCGGTCACGCGTGTCAGGAGGAGTTGAAGCTGATCCAGGCTCTGACGAAGCCGAAGTTCTTCATTCCGGTGCACGGCGAATATAAGCATCTGGTCAAGCATGCGGAAATTGCAAAGTCTATGGGCATGCCCAGCGATCATATCATCATTTCCAAGATCGGTGATGTCATCGAAACCGACGGCAACTCCATGCGTATCGTTTCACAGGTGCCTGCCGGTCGGGTTATGGTAGACGGTCTGGGTGTCGGCGATGTGGGTTCTATCGTGCTGCGGGACAGAAAGCATCTGTCACAGGACGGTCTGATCATTGTAGTGATCGGCATCGAACGAGCAGCCAATGCCGTAGTGGCAGGACCGGACATTATCTCCCGCGGTTTTGTCTATGTGCGGGAGTCGGAAGAACTCATGGACGAGGCACGCAGTGTCATGACGACTGTGCTGGACAACTGCAACGCACGGGACCTCAAGGAATGGGGAACGCTGAAAACCAAGCTGCGTGATGTTCTGTCCGACTTCATCTATGCCAAGACCAAACGCAGCCCGATGATCCTGCCGATCATCATGGAGGTATAAATGCCTGTTACAGGCTCTTGAAGATAGCTGTTGCTGAAAAGCGGCTGTCTGCAAAGGAGAATGCAGCATGAAACGAAAATATGGGGTGATGATCGCCACATGGATCTTGTGGTTTATCAGCGTCCTTGTACCGCTGTTTTGTATGGTGCTCCAGCGAGTGCCCCAGCGGTTTTTGACCATACAATTTCTGGTGATCTTGCTGTTGGGGATTCTGCTCTGTGTCCAGTGGATCTGGCTGCGGCGTGCAGAACGGATACAGAATACCGCTGTCCGCGGCGAGATCGAGGGTGCCGGCATGGCTGCCCTCCAGAGCATGACTGTGCCGATGATTCTGGCGGAACGGGACGGAAAGATCCTCTGGAGCAATGAGATCTTCCAGAACCGCTTCGTGTCGGGACGCTCTGTGCTGGGGCGTTCTGTGCAGGACATGATTCATCTGAATCTGGCGGCTCTGGATCAAAACCGTGACCTGTTAATGGAGCACAACGGGCTGAGCTATCGGGTGCATGCCGTTTCCAGTGTCCAGAACCAGCAGGAAATCATTGCGGTGCAGTTTCTGGAAATCACAGATATTCTGCGGTTGCAGCACGAGCAGACCAACTCCCGTCCCTGCGTAATGCTGCTGGTGATCGACAGCTATGACGATTTGCTGCAATACGCCAGAGAAAGCGAAAAGGCACAGGTTTCCGCCGAGGTGGAACGGGTGCTGGAAAACTTTATGCAGGGGACCGAGGGCATTATCCGCAAGGTGGAAAACGATCTGTTCTATGCGGTAATGGAATCCCGCTATCTGCACGAGATCATGAACAACCGGTTCCATGTGCTGGACGAGGCACGGCAGATTCGTGTCAATGACCGCATGCACATCACCTTTTCCATTGGCGTGGGTGACGGCGGTTCTACATTGGCGGAGAGCGAGAAGTTTGCCCGCCAGTCGCTGGATATGGCACTGGGACGGGGCGGCGATCAGGCGGCAGTGAAAACGGAGAACGGGTTCTGCTTTTTCGGCGGTGCCTCCAAGGGCATCGAGAAGAAGTCCAAAACCAAGATTCGCTCCATTGCCCTTGCCATGCAGGAACTGATCGAAAATTCCGATCAGGTGTTCCTTATGGGACACCGCTTCGGCGATCTGGATTCCGTAGGCTCTGCCTGCGGTCTGGCGGGAGCCGTGCGGCTGATGCAGAAGCCGGCGTATGTGGTGGTGAACCAGCAAAGCTGTCTTGCCACTCAGCTGATCGACCGTATGCAGCAGTGTCCGGACGGTCCGAAGTTTATGGAACCGGTGGACGCACTGGCACAGGTGACGGACAACAGCCTGCTGATCGTCGTGGATACCCACAACAAGGACATTCTGGAAAGCGTGGATCTGTACCATGCGGCACGATATGTCATTGTCATCGACCACCACCGGAAAAATGTGAATTTCATTGAAAATGCAGTGATTTTCCACCACGAACCCTATGCGTCGTCTGCTTCGGAAATGGTGACGGAGATCATACAGTATTTCCGGCTGGATACCGAGGTTTCCTCGGCATATGCCGATGCCCTGCTGGCGGGAATCATGCTGGATACCAAGAATTTTGTCATGCGTACCGGTGTGCGAACCTTTGAAGCGGCGGCGTATCTGCGGAAGATCGGGGCGGATACGGTACAGGTCAAGTCCCTGTTCTCCAATACGATTTCCATGTACTCCATGCGTGCCCAGATCGTGGCACATGCGGAATTGTACCGGAACAACGCCATTTCTGCCGTGAAGCTACAGGACAAAAATGCCCGTGTGCTGGCGGCACAGGCGGCAGATGAACTGTTGAGCATTCAGGGCGTGGAAGCTTCCTTTGTGCTGTATCTGGAAGAAACCGGCGTGGGAATCTCCGCACGCTCTATGGGTAATGTCAATGTACAGGTCATCATGGAGCAGCTGGGCGGCGGCGGTCACCAGACAATGGCGGCAACGCAGCTGAAGGGCTGTACCATTCAGGAGGCAAAGGAACAGCTGCTGCTGATTCTGGAAGCACAGGAAAATGAAACATAAGGAAACACTGCATAAAGCCCGCCTGACGGCTTTGCACGCAATCTGCGTGCAGATTTTCCGTCATATTGCCCAGAAATCCCTTGCCAGACATACAGTCTGCCTGCGGAATTTCTGTACAATCTGCCGAAAAATCAGACAACGCATCTTACGCACAAGCTTTATTCCGTGTTTCCATAATCGGATAAGCATTTCCTTAAAGTAAAGAAAAGGAGAGAGAACCATGAAAGTAATTTTTATGCAGGACGTAAAAGGCTCTGGAAAAAAGGGCGAAGTGAAAAACGTTTCTGACGGCTATGCCCGCAACATGCTGCTGAAAAAGGGGCTGGCAGTAGAAGCAACACCGCAGAACCTGTCGGAACTTTCCGGAAAGCAGTCCTCCGCAGCCCACAAGATCGACGTGGAAAAGCAGAATGCACAGGCAATTGCTGACAAGCTGAAAGGACAGACCGTTCACGCCGGAGCAAAGGCTGGCAACGGCGGCAGACTGTTCGGGGCAGTTACTGCGGCACAGATCGCGGAGTGCATTGAAAAGCAGTTCGGCTGCAAAATCGACAAGAAGAAGATCGGTCTGAAATCGGACATCAAAAATTTCGGCAGCTATGAGGCAGATATTCGCCTGTACACCGGCATTTCTGTCAAGGTGACTGTAGAAGTTGTCGAGGAATAAAGGCAACACCGCACAAAGAGCGTCTGGCGACTTTGCACGCCATCTGCTTGCAAATTTCCCGTCATATTTCACAAAAATGCTCGTGAATACATCCAGTATTCACTCCGCTTTTTGTTTCATCTGACGAAAAATTTGACGACGCATCTGTCGCACAATCTTTGTGCGGTATTGCCCAGAATCATCAGCAACAGAGCAATGCGGGTACGGTTTTCGTCCCGCATTATTTTTCCAAGGAGGGATTTTCATGGCAGATACAGTGTATTCTTCCAACGAAGCCGCAGAACTGCCCTTTAGTCTGGAAGCAGAACAGACTGTGCTGGGTGCCATTCTGCAAGACCCGAATGTACTGCCGGTAGTATTGGAAACCGTTCGTCCGGAATGCTTTTTCAATCCCCAGCATCAGGAACTGTTCCAGATCATTCTGCAAATGTTCACTTCCGGTGAAAGAGCAGACGTGGTGACGGTGCTCAATGTGGCAGTGCAACGCAAGGTGTTCGAAACCGCCGCAGAGGGCAGAAATTATCTGGCGGCGTTAATCAACAGTGTGCCGTCTACCTCGAATATCGAGAGCTACTGTGCCATTGTTACGGAAAAATATTATATCCGTTGTCTGGCATATGCGGCACGGGGCATTTTGCAGGACATTCAGTCCGGCGAGGGCAGTGCCCAGATGCTCATGGACGCGGCAGAACAGCGGATTTATGACATTCGGCAGGGCAAGGACGTGCAGGGGCTGACCAAGATCGGCGATGCCATTTGTGAAGCCTATGACCATGTGGGCAAAATTGCAGGGCCGGACAAAGAAAAATATGTAGGTGCCAGAACAGGATTTTCCTATCTGGATACGGTGACTTCCGGTCTGAACAAGTCGGATCTGCTGCTGATCGCTGCCCGCCCTGGTATGGGTAAAACTTCTTTCGCCCTGAACATTGCCACCAACGTGGCACGGCACAGCGGCAAGGAAGTGGCGATCTTTTCGCTGGAAATGTCCAAGGAGCAGCTTGCCACCCGTATGCTTTCTTCGGAAGCACTGGTAGATTCCCAGAAGCTTCGCAACGGCTTTCTCACCAACGAGGACTGGGTGCGGCTTGCCACCAGTGCCGGC
>ENA-UPSY01000613-UPSY01000613.1-human-gut-metagenome-genome-assembly--contig:-NODE-613-length-42317-cov-24.075829_pt1 | contig 42317 bp, 31 predicted proteins | sample MGYA00250044_ERZ773365 | MGnify/ENA primary metagenome ERZ773365 (study PRJEB29103, sample SAMN06111932) | human gut metagenome | biome: human gut; feature: ankylosing spondylitis patient; material... | reverse complement strand
AGAGAGAACTTGACTCCATCGAAAACGACATAATGAGCGGCTATACGCAGATAGGCAAGAAATATGTCGATTATGTAAAGAAAACCAGCGAAATGCCGGGCATTGACGTATCTGATGTTCTGAAAATGCTTGACCCCAAGTTTGAACGCAGAGATGAGCTTCAGGCAAAGATGATTGAAATCGAGAAACGCAGAAAAGATAGGACTCTCCTCCAGGAGAAGTTTGCTGTTGAAGCACAGGTTCAGGCTGAAATCGAGAAGCTTGACAAGGCACTTGCAATGGAGCTTATCGGTCAGGCTGAGTATGACACTAAGGTTGCTCAGTTAAAGAAGCGTGTTGATAACTTTGAAGCAATCAAAAAGGTTGAGCAGAAATGCCAGATGGGTATTATCACAGCCGCAGAGCGTGATAAGGAAATCGAAGCGCTCCTTATGTGATTTGATTTACCAGAGGTAGAGAGTCTAACCTGATACGTATCATCTCGACCATTTCAAATGGCTCTGTTAAGGGAATTAGCGGAACCGAAATATCAGACAGTTGAGATTTTTGTCTACAACGGTCTACAATTTATCGTTAAGGTGTGTTGTGCTAGAACACACCTTTTCTTTTTTGCAAACCGTTTTTCAGAGTGAGAATGTACCAGTCATCGCGTCAGCAAGAATATGCTGGCGATTTTTGGATATATGCGTGTAAATGTTGCTTGTGGTTTCTATATCCGCATGACGCAGCCAGACCTTGATTTTCTCAATGTCCCAGCCTTTGTCAAAGCAGATGCTTGCCGTACTGTGCCTCAGATCATGAAAGCGCATCTCAGGCAGCCCGTGACGCTTTAATGCTCTTTGGAACGAAACGGTAATCGCGTCCGGACGGAACAGATGTCCATCGTCCCATGTAAACACATAGTCGCTTTCATAATAACCGTTGCCGCATATCTCTCTGTTCCTCTCCTGTCTGGCGTGAATGTCCAGCAAAAGTTCTCTCGCCTCGGGGAGCAGTTCAAAGGTGTTGCGGCTGTTTTCTGTTTTGGTGCTGTCCTGGTATACTATTGACTTGTGCTTGACAACGGTATGGTTGATTTCGATAGTGTTTTTCTCAAAGTCAACCGCACTCCATTTTATTCCCAGGACCTCGCTTTTCCGCAAGCCATAGAGCAGCGCTATGAATACAATCGGCTGAATCCATTCACCTCTCAGCTTATGAAGCATATCGTTAGCTTCTTCTGCTGTCATGTACACATTCTTGGTAGAATCGCTTTCAGTTTTTGGCTTTCTGGGTATCGGTACTTTTTCAGCAGGATTGCGTAATATGTACTCATAAATTACCGCCTCGTTAAGAACAGCCTTGATTAGCTGAGCATGGCTTCTCAATGAACGATTTCCCAGACCGCCTTTTTTCCTGTCAAGACGTCCTCCCGAAAACTTGTATTCGTAGTAGTCCGCAAAATGACGCGGCTTTAATTCGGCAAGCGTGAGATTAAGCTCATTGAAATACGGGATAATGTGCCTCCGGGCATACACCTCATATCCTTCCCATGTGATGAGTTGGATTTTGTTCTTCTTTCGTTCCAGCCAATCAGTAAGGTAGTCTGTAAAAAGTACCTGACCTCCACTTGCGTAGTTAGGCTGCGAGCTGTACGAATCTGGGTCAGCTAATATTCTATTCTCTTCCAGCTCATACTTTTTGAGGTTATCGTAGAGCATTTTTTCAGCGGTTCTTTTGTTTTTCGCCGTTGACGGCAAAGACGTTGATATCCAGCGTTTTTTCTTTTGGCTTAAGTCGGTAATGTTCTTTTCTGGGTACAAAGCTGCGCTTAGTCCATACAGAACCATTACCCAATAGTTATGCTTTTCATAAAGTGATCCGGTCACTGTGCTGTCCTCCTTTAAGACCGTCCACCCTTTCATCTAACATCTTTATTATACCACTTTCGCCTTGAAATTTCAATACACTAAAGTCGTAAATCTGATTTTTTTCTATTTGACTATTGACGTATTCTATCACATAGATCTTAGGAATTCGGTATTTCCTTCCAATGACCAAGTGCTTGATTTTATTTTCAGTAACCAATTTATATGCTGAATATTTTGAAATGTTCAGCATTTCCATCAGCTGTGAAATCTCAACAATATCAGGGTAATCTTTAAAAATATCAGATGACAAGGTAGAAAGCCCCTTTCATTATTCTATAAAAAGCCGTGGTTCAGTATTTTAGAGCCACGGCTTTCAATTTCTGATACGCTTTCAGAGCAGACTCAGATAGTTACGCATCCTGACATGGGACTTTCACCCCTGCCCATTCCTGTGGGACAAGCCGTCGCCGGAAGTATCATTATGCTATCTTGCTCCACGCTCGTTTCTTATAGAGGTCCTTGTGCGTTCAAGGCTCTGGCTTGACTGCCGGCAGGTGGCAGAATATCTGTTATTCTCGCGCATATGTAAAGGTGGTCACTGATAATGAGATACCCCGTCAGATCGGAAGCAGAAATTTCTTCGCACGTCTTTGAGTTTGATAGGTTTTGTATCTGCTCTGGTATTCTGTTGTCAAAGAACTGTCCGGGAATCAAGTGGCAGTTTGTTTCCGGATAATGAAATTAGTCCGACTCTCCGAAAGGGAGCGTTTTTGTTTCTGCCGCTTATTTTTCCCTGTATCTATTATAGCATATAATTCCGCAATTTTGTATGACAAAACGTCATACGATTATGACACCTTGTAGGTTGAAAAACCATTGTGAATGTTATATACTATAATCCGGAAAGGAGGCGAATACATGGCGGTGTCTTATAGTAATAGGATTCGTTCTTTGAGGAAGAAACTCAAAATGACCCAGAAGCAGATGGCTGAACAGCTTTTTATTGACCAGTCCACGCTAGCAACGTATGAAAACGGAACCATAGAGATCCCGATAGATATTCTTGTGAAACTGTCAAAGATGTACGGAATTTCCGTGGATTATCTGCTCGGCGTAAGCGACTTTGCCGTGCTGGACGATGCGCTCGTCCGCACCCAGACAAAGGAACTTATCGACAGCCTGAGCGCAACGCAGGTGTTTGAGGTCAAAGGGTACATTCGCAGAATGATTGAAAGCAAATCTGAGGACGAATAAATCCTATAATCAAAAAGACACTCAGCCCAAAAGAAAAATAAGACTTCCAATTTCTTGAAAGCCTTACTCGTTATTCTCTTTGTTATCTGGAACGAACGTCATTATGTCGTTCAGACTGCAATTTAATGTGTTGCACAGCTCGTTGATCGTGAAAGTTGTTATTGCCTTGTTATGTTTCATTCGATCAATAAGACCTTTGCTGACACCGTAGCTGTTTATCAGCTTATATGTACTTATGCCGTGATCGGCAAGGTATGCCCAGAAAGGGTCGTAATTTATCATAATATCACCTATCTTATATTATAATGGGAAAAAAGTGTATTGCATATACCCGATAAATGGGGTATAATGATAGGTGTTACCAAGCGCAGCTAGCAGTAACCAAATCATGACAAAGTTGCCTATATCAAGATTGACACTTAACAGGAGGTGCAAAAAATGTTCAAAGCAAGAACAGCGGACGGACGCAATAACATAACCGGCATCAAGATGAAAGAACTCCGCAAAGCGCTTAAAATCTCACAGCGAGAGCTTTCAGACAGATTGCAGGTCGTTGGTCTGGACATTGACAAAAATGCGGTCCAGCGCATAGAATCAGGACAGCGATTTGTAACCGACATCGAAATATTGACTATTGCTAAATGCTTCAATGTAACTGTCAGCAGTCTGCTCGGAATCAGGTAAATATGAAACAGGCGCAGTCCTCTGGTGGCTGCGCCTGTGGTTATTTTACAAGACCTTTGATTATCGCCGCAATGTTGTCGAGCTGCTCGCTGTCCAGCTTTTTGAGATTTTCTACGACCTCCTGAATCTTTTCCGGATTTCTGTTCTCAGCGTCGAAAAACTCTCCGGGCGTGATGTTCAGGTATTCGCATATATAGAAAAATCCCGTCATGGACGGCAGCGCCTTGCCATTCTCAATATTGTTGATGTAGCTGGCATTCTGCCCGATGGACAGGCTCATGTCCCTTGCCGATACTCCCTTTTCACTGCGGAGTTGCGCCAGACGCAGGGAAAACTCTTTCTCCGTCATATTCATATCACCCCTGTGATATATTTTATCCTATACGCTAGTAAATCATATGTGAACAAATCCGCAATTAGTATTGAAATGTGTGATATAATGTGTTACAATAATACAAAGTATCGAATCAGAAATATCACAATTTAGGGGCTTGAAAACGAGTGAAGATACATTATCCCAGCTGTTCAGCGGTCAAGCAGATGAAAGATTCCAACAAAGCCTATACTGAAGATTTCGATGGCGCTGTTGCCAGCGGGTATGTTCCCTGCAAGAAATGCAATCCTACTGGTAAAAATACTCGGTGAGAGATATCCTGGTCCCCGCATTTGTTTTGGATATTTCGAAACAAAACGAACGTTCCGACTATATCCTTTCGGGAACTAATAAACTGGTGGAGCCGCGCACCATGCAGAATCACTTGAAGGCAGTACTGAAAAGCTGCGATGTTCGCAGCGCTAACTTTCATCTGATTCGTCACACCTGTGCTACTGTATGCATTGAGATCGTGTTTGACGCCAAGACTGTGAGCGAGCTGCTTGGACATTCAAACGAAAGCATTATGCTCAACCGTTATGTTCATTCCTCTATGGAAATGAAGATGAAAATGCGTTGACAGGCTTAACCTTGTGGCGTAAGCCTTTCAGCCATCATATTTGAAAATATAAGCTGCCTCAAACCGTATTTTATAGCCGAATTGTTGCGTTATTATCCGTATTTGAAGTTTTTGCGAAAGCAAATCCTTACCTAAGTATCTTTATTATACCGTATTTCTCGGATATATACATTGATTTTATAAGAAAAATATGGTATAATATAAGAGATATGGGGGTGAGGATATGATAAGGATAGCGGTTTGTGATGATTTTAAGGATACAGTCAATCAAGTGAATGATTAAATATATAAGAAAAATATGTTATTAATCATATTACAAAGATTTTAATTGCTTTGAAATGTTTTTGTAACAGTTGCGAACTGTCAATTTTATAACATCATCACAAATCAAACACATGTTCATCACAATTTAAATATATACTTAATTTGGTACATATAATGTGATTTTAATAAAGGAAGTGGCTGTAAGTTCGTAGAAAGGAATATAAATGAAAAATTTATATATAATGACTACGATCATAGTTGTAACCTTAATTTGTACATTAAACCACGCCGGTTTTGGCACATGTATTAAAGCTGGACATAAAAAGAGGTTGTACAGAGTGGCTATGAAGCTTCTCAAATCACTTAAAGTAGTACTGAGTTCGGAGTATTCGGTTGGTATATCAACCATTTACTTTACATTCTCTACGAACATTTCTTTCCACGCATTTTATCGATGTCGTGAGTATAGCACGAAGCGCTTCCAGGAATGGGAGTGGCTGAATCAGCTAATAAAGAAATGCGCAAAGCGTTTAAAGCAAATACCCCTAAGGATTTTGATGGCAAACATATTTGAGTCAACGGCTCTTTATGTTATTTCCGTCACAAATCCCCCGCTTAGAGTTGGAATAGTAATGACAATAGTTGTGACTATTCTGAGTTTTGTAATGAGTAACATCAAGAAAGACTAAATGTATAACGAACTTACAGCAACCTTCCATATGTACCATCCGAAACCCTGGATGAAAGTCTGGGGTTTCATACTTTTAGAGGCCCCTCAGAATTACATCTGAGGGGTCCGTATATTTATATTTTATGTACAAGAAATGAAACTCTTCTCTTCGTTTTCCCCACTATAGTATACAACATCTCCTGGAAGTTTAATGTTTGGAATCCAAACTTGTTGACCATCCCATCCTTTGTCTCCAGTAACTTTGTAAACAGTCAAAACAACAGCATCTGTTATGTTAGATGAGGCGGTAGAATTAAGTTACCGCTCTGTATGGATCGTTGCGATATTTCTCGTTCTTGCTTTCTTTTTCATACATGGTAAATTTCATGAATTTTTCCATGCCGTGTTCTTCGCAGTAGAGATAATTATTATAGCTGCCGTAACCTGCGTCCGCGACAGGATATTCAGGATATTGACCATAAAGACTTCGAAATCTCTCAATCAGCGGCTGAAAACAGTCCATATCTGACGCGTACTGATACACGTCATACGCCGCAATAAAGCCATCGCAAACCGCACACTGAATGTTATATCCCGGCAGGAGCTGATCGTTTCCCATGTGGTCGCGTTTCATTCTCATGAATGTTGCGTCATGGTCGGTTTTGGAGTAACTGTTGCGGTCATTCCCGCATATTTTAATGCGTTCCGCGTATTTTTTCAGAATTTCTTCAAGATCAACCACATATATCGTATGTCAGTCTTGTAGTATTTTTCGATCTCTCTTACCGACGCATATCCGTTCTCCATGAACGCAAACAGTATTATTTTCAGCAAAGTTTTCTGATCATATCTCGGACGGCCTGGCCTGCGTTCCTCAATCGTCAGGTATTTCTTCAGGTCAATATGATCCATCACTTCACTGAAACTATATACCGGGTCTGAAATTTCATTTTTTTCAATTTCTACTGGTAATTTCAGCTGATATGCTGTATAATATCCTTGTGGGGTTTGTTTTTTCACAATTACATTATACCACAAAAAAAGTTGCATCCTTTCTTTTTCTGGATGCAGCCTTTTCTTTTGTTTTTTACAGCGCCTGCGATGTCAACAAAACAGTGGTCTGCGGCGTTCGCCGGCGCAGTTCTTTGCGCAGGCGCGCTTATGTAGAGAGCCTGATTTAACAGCATAAACAGAAATGGGCGTACTTAGCGTTGCACCCATTTTCTAATTTTAGCACTTATTCCGGCAGCTATTGGCTGCTTAGATAACATATGCTGCGTTTCATTTTCTTACATTCAGGAAGAGAAAGGCGACAATTAAGCCGATTTTATTGACTTTATTACTCACTTTCTGTATAATAAATAAATAAGAAAGATTTGTAATATGTTTACATTTCGGAGGAGAACAAATGAAAATAAGAACACACATATCAAAAGCGCTGTCGCTGCTTACTTCGGCGGCGATAGCTGTAGGCTGCATTCCTGCGCTGGAGCTTCCGGCTGCCGCAGAAAGCCCGGATACCAGCCAGGTATCGCTGTCAAAAAACCAGAAAACATACGGTGACGGCTGGTTCTGGAACGGCGAAAGTCTGCTGATTTACGGCGCGAGCTTTGACGTGCCGGAGAATACCGCTTATTTCGGGAATTTCAACGGATTTGCTGCAGGCGATACCATCAAGGTGCTTGTTGAGGGACTGAATGAGATAACCCTCGCAGACGGCGCAGTATTCGTTGATTCAGACCAAATTCCGCTCAGCGTTGACGGATCCAGCTACATGGAAGTTTCCGGAAGCGGCGTGCTGTTTTCCGGCGCTGACGCGGACTACTACGGCGGAGTTATCAACGCACAGGGCGCGGTCACGCTGTTTGACGCGCCGACCCTTGTGATAAAGGGGGGACAGGTACTCGCGCCGAAAGGCACTGTGATTTCAGACGGCGGAAATCAGGCGTCCTCGATCGGGATAGAAAGCGCAAACGTTAAGGCTAAGTCGTATGGCGCGGCGGAGGTATCCGGTTTAAAATCCCACCTGGAATTTCCGGAGGGCTGCGGAGAAATCGCAAATCTGAATCTGGATACCTGCACCGCTTATATTTCCGGGACTGATTTTACAACGAACTTTGATTTTAAGCAGTCGGTCGTGATTTTTCAGAATGTAAGCATTGCGGACGCCGCATCTCTCACTGTAAATTCAGACTACAAAAGTTATGATACCGGCAAAGGCGGCACTGTATTCTGCAATGAATTTCTGTCCGACACCAGATACTCCGTTGGCGACTATGATGTTGGAGTACTCTCCGAGGGCAACCACAGCGGAATGTACTATGACGGCAGCCAGGCTCTTCGCGTCCCCGCGAAATCGACCGTAACCGGCGCAAACTATATCACCTCGCCGAACCGGGTTGTGCTGGTTGTCGGGTCCGTAGACAGCGTCACAAGGCTTGCAAATATCAATGACGCATCTGCCGCTGGGATGACTCGTGCTCCGGCTACTCCTGTCGCAAATAATGACGCATATGTCACTGACGCGGTGATCACTGCAATATCCACCGGCAAGGGAGGGGTCACACAGTATTATGCTGCAAATGGCGCTATTTCGTTATACCGTGTATCCTTAACCAACTCATCGCTGTTCGCAGATGGTGTGGAGACAATTCGTGCACTTTTAGCAGAAAGAAACACGCCCAGCTCATTCATTGCTGTCGGAGAAGAGAAGGGAAAAATATTAATCAGCCCCTATAAATACTGCAAGTATGATTTTACCGGCAATGTCATATCGGAACAATATTGCGGCATAAGTTGTTCCTCGATAGGCGGCAGGGCAACAGGTAACGGCTTCGGATTTGATTTCGACACAGTGATCGATGGAAAAATTACAGAAGTTCTTGGAAAAGGTGCTATTACCAGTATCCAGATACGAAACGGCAGCTACTGGTGCGGCAAAAGCTCTACCAGATTGACCCCTTCTGACAACTATCCAAACGGAAGGGTTTTTGTCCACCCTGACGCCATAGACACAACATACATCTATTCTGCACTGAGCGGAACCGACAAGTATTACGAGTATACCCAGCTTCCGCTGAACACTGATAACAAATTCTATATAGGCAGGCAGATATATGAACCGTATATCAATGTTATTGAACCTAAGAATAAAACGCTGACACGCGGCGGCACGACAGAAATTGCATATGTCGCATACGGGTGTACTGATCCGGTTCTCGAATGGGTGAACGCTGACGGCGAAGTTATCTCCGCCCCCGATGGCATAAAAGCTTCGCTGGGTGACACTTCCACTGACAGAAAGGTGAGCATAACCACTGATTATGATGTGCCTGAGGAAACGGTGCGCTTCCGGATAAGGAGCGGAGACGGAAATAATATCGTATCAAATGTCCTTGAACTTACCACAGGGAAATATAATTTTATGATGGATTTCCGGGACAGCAATTTCAGAAAAAAATGGAAGTTCGGCGTTGAGGTCACCGACCCCGCCAATAATTACGCTGGCACAAACTGGAGATGGTATGGCAAGGACACTACAGAAAACGGAGTTTCCTACAAGGCGAAAACACTGGTGCTGGAAGACGGCTTCAGCCATGTGACTGACTCCGAGGCTTGCCGCGTTGGAATTGCCCTGCCGGACGGCGCAACGCTCATCGTCGCAGGCGACTGCGAGGTACAGGCGTATACCATGCCAATTAAATGCGAAGGTTCGCTGACAGTGATAAATTCCGGCGACAAACGAAATACCATATCGCTGCTTTTTACTTACGATAGGATTCTGGAAGCTCCTCCTGCTGACCCTAACACCGATCAGTTTCAGTATCCTACGATTTCTGGCTGCTTTGAGACAGCCGGAGATCTCTCTGTAACCGGCTGCGACATAAAATCCAATGTTGGTTACAGTAACTATTTAAAGGCGGACGGCAGCATGGAACTTGCAGATATGTCGCTCACTGTCCCCGATGGAACGCCCTGGGCAGCTCCAACAGCTCTGTATGCGAAAGGCAGGCTGTTGATAAAGCCTGATGTTGTGCTGGATACTCTTCCGGCGACAATAAGCTTCGGTTCGCTCAAAATAGGCGAGGTATCGGAGCTTTCCGAGCTTACAGACCTGTCCGACAACAAGGTATACGGTGCGGAAGATCTGGTTTCAATGCCTGCGGCGTCAGCGTTATACGAGCTTTCTTCCAATGGAAACCCGCTGAAGCTCGTCACCACGCCGCTCACCGCGGATAACACTCTTGAAAACCTTCAGTTCTGCAAGGACGTATACGGAACAAGCAGCGGCTCTATAGACCTGAACGATCTGGGCGCAGTCTCCGGCGGCAGCGGAAAATACAAGTTCGCCCCTGTCGGCAGCCTGCCGTCATGGCTTACTGTTAAGGGCGATGATTCCGTAGAATACGCTCTCCCGAACGAGGACATGGAGCAGACCTCGGTGAAGTTCACAGTTACAGACGCCGACCCGGAACTTGCCATTCCCGGAGACAGCGTGGAATTGACGCTGAATTTTGGTCCGGTCAATAGGATATACTACATCAGATATTACAAGCCGGAAAACGGAACTATTACGGTAACTTCGTCCGCTCTCGGAAAAACCGTGGAGACTAGTGAAGCGTCCGGGCGTATTCTCTGTGAAACTCCGGTTATTCCCGGCGAAGACGCTGTTGTTACCATAAGACCCGACCGTGGTTTTATAACAAGCGGCATGGAAATTGACGGTTCGCCTGTTGTTCCGGATAAAGCTCTGTCTGTTGAGGGCACAATGACTTTCAGCGCTATAGACGCGGATCACTCGGTGAGCGTAGTATTCACAGATGCCGGCGCCCCCGGTTTTGAGGAATACTGCACGTTCTCGCTTGACAGCTCTCTTGAAGACATAGCGGACAGATTCAGCCTCAAATATACCGAGTCCGGCAAAACCGTCACCAGACCGCTGTCCGAGCCGCAGACAGTCAGAACGAACACGGAAATAAAAATCATCGCGGACACCGGCACGGAATATTACCTTGAAAATGCGGCGCTGGGCGGCGATGATGTAGAATTGCAGTTCGACTCCGATACCATGTCGTTCTACTGCAGTCTGAGACTGCAAAAGACCGCTGCGTTCAAAGCGGACTACGGAGAGCTTTGCAAGGTCGAACTTTCCTGTGACCCCGATAGTTCAACTGTCTCAAGCGAAACAAGGGATTTTGGAGGGTACATTCCCAAGGGCGACACATACAAGTTTTCAATACTTACGAAAAACAAAGACACCATTGCCGAGGTTTACAATGCGCTTGACCAGTCCCAGAAGCTTGAACCGGTAAGTGTAGACAGGAATGAAGACGAACGCGTGTACCACTATGAGTGGGTTATAACCGGTGACGCCAGCTGGATTCCGGTTATCGATCCACCGCGCATTCTTACAGTGAACTGCGGCGAGCACGGCACAGTCACATCTGCGGACGACACCTTTGCAAACGGCGATACGGTAACTCTGACCGTTACTGCCGACCCGGGCTATTATGTGAAATCAACGGAGCTTAACGGCACGGCGGTTTCGCTGAACAGCGATAACGAGTATGTATTCACTATTGAGAGCGATTCCACATTCACAGCTGAGTTTGCGGAGATACCGCTGGATTCCTATGTCGTGACCGTAAACTGCGGGGAGCACGGTACAGTAACGCCCGGCACTGCTGATTATGAGAGCGGCACAGAAGTAACGCTCACAGTGACCCCAGACAGCGGCTACCGAGTGAAGTCCGTAACGCTGGACGGCAAGGCGGTAACGCTTACAAACGGCAAGTACACATTCAAAGTCACCGCAAACTGCACGTTCGAAGCTGAGTTTGAAGCTATTCCGGCTGACAGATATACAGTCACGGTGAAGTGCGGGGAGCATGGTACAGTAACGCCCGGCACTGCTGATTATGAGAGCGGCACAGAAGTAACGCTCACAGTGACCCCAGACAGCGGCTACCGAGTGAAGTCCGTAACGCTGGACGGCAAGGCGGTAACGCTTACAAACGGCAAGTACACATTCAAAGTCACCGCAAACTGCACGTTCGAAGCTGAGTTTGTTAAAAAAGGCGGTTCTTCCGGCGGGACTGGTGGTTCTGGCGGAAGCTCGGCCGGAGGTTCTTCAACGAGGTCTCTGCCTACGATAAACGGCATTGAAAAGAGCTGGCAGTCCATAGTTTCCGACATCAGCATGCTTCCCGAGGGTGGTTCGGCTGTTATAGCGCTGAATGGCGAGACTGTCGTTCCAGTCGAGGCCGTCAGGGCGATATCTGATGTAAAGGCTAAGGTAGAGTTTGTGGTCAGCACCGCTAAAAGCTGGATGATAGACGGCGCGAAGATAACTACAGTCTGCGCTGCGGACTTCACCGCTCTCCCCGGGATCGCTGAAAAAACTTCGCTCCGCGGCGTGAACGGAGCAGCATTCAAGGGCGGTGATACCGGTGTCCCCGCAGTGCTGAAACTGACGTTCCGCAAGGAATTTGCAGGGCAGTTCGCTAATGTATATAAGCTGGCGGATAACAGGCTTGTTTTCCTGCAGTGCGTTAAGATAACCGCAGATGGAACGGCATTGATATCCGGCGTGAACGCTGCCGGCGAGTATGCTGTCATGGTGTGCGAGTACAGTGACCTCATCGGCGACATCAACAATGACGGCGTGCTCAACGCGCTTGACGCTTCGGCGATACTTAGACATATCACAGGCATTTTCGAGGGCGTGGATATACTGTTCGCCGATTTCAACAATGATGGAACAGTAAACGCGCTGGACGCGTCCGCAATACTGAAAGCAATCATTGAGTAACTCTCTGAAAATGCAATAAAGAGGCGCTGTAAAAAAAATCAACACCCAAGCCCGAGCAACCATCCTATGGAAGCTCGGGCTTGTTGATGCTGAAAAAAAGAAGCATGAACCGAAAAAAGTGTATAACAAACAAGCCGGCGGGGAAATGCCATGCACAAAATGTAATAAATATTGAATCAGGCAGCAGACCTGAAAGTCATTTTTTTCAGATGGAACTTATGAAGATTAAAACCGCAGGAAATCATGCCGAACTCAAGAAAAAGCGGCTTGAGGCTGAATGCCGAACCGTGTAAATGCCAATAATACCCACAGAAAATGAGGTATGAGCACATGAAAAGAACACACGGATTAGACGAGCGAGAGATGGAACTGGTGAAGCTGCTGATGGCAGACTGCCAGACCAACTTGTTGGTCTGAGCCACCGGAGACATTCAGGCAAAGCTGAAAAAGCTGTTTGCCGGAACCATCGAGCAGATGCTCGAGGCAGAAATGGACGAACATCTCGGTTACGAGAAGAACTCTATAGCCGGGAATAATTCCGGTAACAGTCGCAAACAGGATGTTTCTGTCACTCCGTGACACCTCCCCCACTGGGGGAGGCCACCTCAAACTCCCGGAGTTTATCCGCTGGAAGATACCGGTGAAGTAGAAAAGCAGCGAATTGACTCCGCTGCTCTTCACCGTATATCTTGCAGCCGCGTCGGGGCGCTCTCCAGCGTTGCCATGTTTCGCTGCATTTTTAGCTTTGGTACGTTTTTCGGGATTATTCGCGTTTACACAGTTGTTTTTTCAGACCCATAACGTCATATACACAAAGCCAAAATCGCAAATCTGTTTCTGATAAACGGCTTTGTAAAGCCCTTATACAATCAGAAACAATGTGCCGTTTTCGAGTGGGAATATCTTCAGCACTAATTTCTTATATTATCTTTTTAGCTTTGCAAATACATTATAACTGTTATTTCTATATAAATCGCACACAAGGAATGGCACTATATGAAATGCAACGCTTATTATGAGAAAAATCAAAAGCGTATAAGATGTGAATTGTTGGACTTGACAACCACACCGTACTGTGATATACTGTTTTCATGAGGTTAAACAAACGGCTTTATAGAGCGGTAAATCCGGTCGCAGGTTTCTCCTGTCACGGGTCATCTCGACCAAATAAGCACGGTAATTTTGATACAATGGTATCTGAAACTACCGTGCTTTTTCTTTTTGCCTAAAATCCTTTAATAAAGGGTTTTCGGGCTTTTTTCTTTTTATGGATAGTTTTGTTGTGCCGTTTTCCCTGCTCCGCAGAGAGGAGATAACGTCAATTTCGTGGCTAAAACAAGTCACTCTGAAACTATTCTTACAGGAATAGTTTCAGAGTAAGTGGAAAAGTTTCATTGTGAAATGAATAATTCAGAGTACATTATAGTTAGCGGTTGCGTTGTTGATTTTTTGGCGGAGCATTCATTTATTCAACAATATTGCCCAGAAGCACTCCAAACTTGCAATAGGAATCAACCATGTTTGCAAAAAATGACTGAATATCATTGTGCTGTGATGGTTTTAAGATAAATGATAATTTACAGCAGCAACTACGTCTGCTGTACGACTACTGGTTCACGCAATTTGACTTTCCAGACGAGTGCGGCAAGCCTTATCGGTCAAATGGCGGCAAAATGGTGTGGAACGAGCAACTCAAGCGTGATATTCCGGTTGGTTGGACAGTTGCTTCTATTGTTGATAACCCACTTTCCTCGATCATTAAACCTGGAATAGAGCGGTTCACATCAAAAAAATACCTTGCGACTGCTGATGTAAACGGTACAAGCATATCAAATGGATCTTTGATAGAGTACGAAACTCGTGAAAGTCGAGCTAATATGCAACCTACAATCAATAGCGTTTGGTTTGCCAAGATGAAAAACAGTGTCAAACACCTTTTCCTCAATAAGGGAATGCAAACCTTAATTGAAAACACTATCTTATCAACGGGATTTTGCGGCATTCAATGCTCCGAAGTATCTTTTGAATACATATCCTCCTTTGTTTCAAGCAATTACTTTGAAACAACTAAGGATATTTTGGCTCACGGTGCGACACAGGAAGCAGTGAACAATGAGGATATGCAGTCTATCAAACTCATCATACCTAATTATGGAACTCTAAGCTGCTTTCATGAAGTCTGCAAAGGAATTTACGCACAGATGAGTAAAAACATCTGTGAGAACTGTGAGTTGGTCGCAATTCGTGACTGGCTACTCCCTATGTTGATGAACGGGCAGGCTGTGGTGGAAGACTAAGCCGCTAAATTATCATTTACCGCATTGTTTATTTCAATTTTCCGTATAATTGGGTAAATACAATCTATCACCTTTTGCTGCTCTTCCTTCGATGGGAGATTGACTTCTATTTCGCCCAGCACCTCTTGGTTAATGTTATTGATACTGGTCTGATGTGTATTAGAGAAACGCTTTCTGAAAATAGGTGATTTGAAAAGTAGAAGTAGATATAGAGGTATTGCAATTTCGTTATTTGGTCGAAACCGAATACAGAAACCTGAAAACGTAATCATTTCAGAAACCTCACTGATTATTATTGTTCTACCAACGAGAGCTTTGTTACCGTTAGATCTAACAAACAGTATATCGCCATCTTTTAAAGTACATTCCTCGGGTACAATCGCTTTATCAATTTCAGATAAATTGGATAAATCAGCAAAATAACGGTCGCCAAAATTGGGTATTCCAATCATCTTGCATCCTTTAGATACCCTATCTGCGCTAAAGTTTATACCATTTTTGAAAGAGCCTATTTCCTTAAGTTTAACCTTAATCATACTTCACCTTCTTCAGCTGCTCCATAATCTCAGTTTGCAGAGCATTGCCCTGGGAAAATAATTCCTGCAGATTGGCAGAGTATTCTGCCATTTTCGCATTAAACTCATCTTGTGTCAGTTCAACATAGTCGATTTTTACATCGAAATACTGGCCAGCAGCAAGGGAATATTTCTTTGCTTTGATTTCATCGTATGTAACAGCAACGGAGAAATCGTCCACGGCTTCTCTATTTCGAAATGTGGTGATGATCTTCTCTATTTCTTCTGGACGGAGTCTGCGTTTCTGCAAATTACCGTCTTTGTATTCCTCGCCGAGCTTTGAAGCATCTATCAGAACCACCTTGTCAGCCGTTCTTGAATTATCAAAGAACAGAACGGAAACGTTAGTACCCGTATTGGCAAATACGTTAGATGGCATACTTACAACACCATAAATTATTTTTTGGTCAACAATATGCTTTAACACCTTGCCAGCAACACTTGATTTAGCAGTTAAAAAGCCAGTTGGCACAACAATAGCACCTTTCCCATTTTCTTTAAGCGAATTAATAACGTGCTGGATAAACAACGTATAAATCGCCATTTTATCAATATCTTTCTTAGGGATTGTTGGAACGCCCGCCCAAAATCTTGCAGGCATAGCGGCGATTTTTTCTCTTGTGTCAGAGAAATCCATTTTGAACGGAGGGTTGGAAACTACAAAGTCAAATGTTCTCAAAGCATGCCCATCATCACTCTTGTGGTAAGGTGCAACTAGTGTGTCGCCTTGAATCGCATGGTCAAGAGAAGAAACCAAACCATTCAAAATCAAGTTAAGTTTCAGCATCTTGTTATTTGTATTATACCATAAAATCGTGCATTTGTCTACTCTATTATATGAGTTTGACTGTAAATTTTTTCGTTTACGCCCGATTTAACGTCGTTTCTGCTAATCGTTGGTAGAAAATATAAGTGTGAATGCCACTTTTTTTCTACCATTTTTTCTACCAAAATCACACGTTTTTTGATTTCTTTTTCTTGATTCCAATTTCGTTGATTATATTTTATAATGTTGACATCTGCGATTCTCCCGTACCTTCGGGACTATCGCTTTTCTTTTTTCTACCACCGGTCTTTTTGGGCGGTGTTTTACTTGCTGCCTTTGACGTTGACTTTCTTCTTGTGGCCTTTTTCTTTTCGGCAGGCTTTTCAGCTTCAGGTTTATCCTCTGACTTACCGCCGAGAACCCTTGCGATCGTTTCAGCCGAATTGACCTTTGCATTGTATTCCAAATGGCTATAAAGATTCGCTGTGATAGTAAAATTGCTATGTCCGAGCCATTCCTGAATAGCCTTCATCGGAACATCATGAGCAAGAAGCAAGCTCGCACAGGAATGACGGAGGTCATGGAAACGCAGATGCTTCAAACCATTTCGGGTAATGACGTAATGGAAGTGCTGTGTCACATACCCCGGCGAGAGCATATTGCCGTAGTTGTCACGACAGATAAATCCGTCGAACTCCTTGTTGTAGCTCTTTCCGCAAGCCTTTTTGAACTTGACTTCCGTTTTCTTCTTTTCAAGAAGCATTTCCTCAATGTGAGGAATCAGCGGAAGAGTTCTTCTTGTGGAATTGGTTTTCAGCCTGGTCTCTACAAAGATCTTCATCTCACCGTTTTCGTCGTAGTCACTTACGATCTTACGCTGGATCGTGATAGTCTTGTTCTTGAAGTCGATTGCATCCCACCTCAGACCAAGTATCTCGCATCTTCTAAGACCATAATATGCTGCAATGTTCACTACAAGTTCCAGTTTGTCGCCCTTGAAAACCTCAAACAGTTCATTCAGCTCATCAGCATTGTAGAAGGTAGCTTCGTGCCTGTCAGCTCTCGGTACTACCAACTTGTCCATAGGGTGCTTTGGTATCAGTTCCATTTTTACAGCGTAGGCGAATGCGGAATGCAATGCCAGATAATACTGCTTTGCGGTACTGCCCTTGCAGCCACTATCCAGTTTGTAGTTGAGATAGTTCTGAATGTGGTTATGATTGACCTGTCCAAGTGTGAGATTCGGATAGTTTTCGTTAATGTACTCCATGTATCTCTTGCTAACCCTGCGGTAACAAAGGTGTGTGGTACGAGCTACATTCGGTTTGATGTATGTCAGCCACTCGGAAAAGAAATCATCGAGCAACATATTTGAAGTGGTTTCATCGCTCATCACAGCATACGGCACAGCGTTTGCAGACTTGACAGCGATCTCACCCGATGAAATGCTCTTATCGAACTCCGCAACAATAGCATCGACTGCTTCTTTCAGAGCTTTCTTTGAACACCTCTCAGGCAATTCCGTGTTTACCCACTTACGCTTACGCTTTCCGCTGTGATCTTTATAGTCAAAGACAACATAATGCTTTCCGTTCTTCACGGAAGTAATGTATTTGTAAGGCAGACTTGCTTTCATTTCTAATATCCTCCTTTGAGTTGAAAGCGGTAGAAGTCTGCTGTTGACTACTCTATTATAGCGCGTAACCAAATATAATGCAATACGATCAGACCGCTTTTTCCTTTTTTCGGCGCTTTACACTGGGGAATTCTCCGATTTTTGTAAACTTTTTTCCTTTAGCTCAATCACAGAGGATTTTGTCACTCTGACGATGCGTCCCAAGTCAAGCCTTGTGAGCTTTCCCTGCTTTACTAATAGGTATGCGTAGTTACGGCTGACACCGAGCATTTCGCATACTTGTGGTATCGTAACCACATCAGGATATTTCCTGAACATCTGTCTAACGGATTTTTTCTGCATAACGCTCCTCCTATCTCTCAGGAAGAAGAAAAAGAAAACAAATAGCGTTGATGTTTCATATTCAGTTTTCAAGATACTGAGCCGACCTTATCGGACGGCGTACATCGTCTGTCGGTTATTTTTATGTCCAAAGATTGATGTACTGTTGGCAGCTCCTACTCAGAGAAGTAGAAGCTCCCGACGGCACATCGACCGTCGTTCAAAACAAGGAGGTGTGTGTGAAGCACCATAGGCAGTACCCGATGAACGGATACTCCCGACAGCGTTTCAGCTATCGTCCTGTTCGATAAGGGGCAGGATACCCTCATTCTTTAACTGGTAATAGATGAATATGCGGCCCTGCTGCGTCCAATATGAATGGACTTTGGCAGTAGGATCACCATTCTTATCGTAAACAGTGTGTGTCTTTGACTTCATATATCCTCTGTCAGCATACTTCTGATACAGAAGCCATATCTGCCCCTGCTTATACTGTATGCCGTGCTCATGAAGCCACTTGTTCAGCCATATCGCAGACTTGCCGTAGTCCTTTGCGATAGTGCTTATGGTCATAAGCCCTTCGGATTGTAGCACCATATCACAGTAATCGGCTTTCGGTTTCATGACCTCGATTTGCTTTGCCTGAACAGCAGTTGTTTCGATTAGATTATTATTCTGCTGATTTGCAAGCTCCAGTTTCTGGTCAGCGATCTGTAACGCTCTCGCCATGACAGCATCGGGACTGTTCCATTGCTTTTCAAGGTTCAGGAAATATTCACGGCAGCGCTTGCCGATCTCGGTACGCTGTATCATACAGAGCTGCTTTGCCATATCAATAGTCAGGTTACTTATACCAAGTATTTCAGCGACGGTGTCAAGGCTAAGGAAATCACGGAAACTATTGAAAAGGCACTTGCTTTCTACTTTGAAAATATGGAGGAGAACTAACATGAAGAAGTTTATCACAGCGGTATTCTGCACCGCACTTGCACTCAGCTCAGGCTTTACCGCTTATGCTGCCGAAGCACCCGACCGTGAGAGCCTTGAAACTGCCATTTGGGAAGATCTCTGGAACGGCAAGGGCGATAACGGTCTTGACTATCCCGAAGCATCGTACAAGCACCATTTGCTTGACAAGTGGCTTGATGATAACTACGGCACAGGCGGATACGACTGGACCGATGTGGGCGAGGTCACACACGGCTATCGCAGATACTACCGTGATCTGATCGACGGCTGGGACTTTGAGGACGATAACAGCGGTAACTGGACCATTGAGACTGAGGATAACTTTTACAGCTTCACGCTCCTGAACGGTACTTGGCAGATGATCGACCGCAACGGCGATACCGTAGACACTTTTCCTCCGTTCAGTACGCTGAAAGACGAACCCGAAGAAAGCACAGGCGGTCATCAGATCAACGATAACGGCGAGGACAGTCCGAGAGTGATCGGAGAGGTCGCAGGAGGAACGGAAACGGCTTCTGAGGACGGTTCTTCCGCAGAGGGTAACGATACCCCCGATAGTCCGTCAGGCGGTTCTGAGGGCAATCCTGCGCGGTCTGAGACAAATCCTCTGCCTATCGTTGCAGGAGTGGCTGCTCTCGCAGGAGTCGGCGGTGCTGCCTACTACTTCACAAGGAAACGGAAGTGATGATATGATTTTTCACAGCAAACAGAAAGTCAACGGCGCTCCGGTTTGGGAAGTCGATACCGACACGCAGACGCTTCGCCATCGCAACCCCAAGACAGGCAAAACGGAGCGTTATGTGTTCCACACCGACCACATCAGGTACTATCTGCACCACATCGAAGAAAAGCGGCCCGATCTCTTGCAGGAGATCGTGGACAAGGGCGAAATTTACAAGCACCTTGACGAGCTTGACACAAAGGTCACGGACGCAGTAAACCGTCAGACTGAGCTTCTGATGCAGTCGAGCCGTGACTATCAGGCTGCTGTCATGTCAGGGCGGATCGACCAGTCAGGAGCGATCGGCAATCTGCTCCGTATGCAGGCGCAGAGAGCCGTCAATGAAACGATGATCTACTTATGGAGGGACGAATAATGTTTTGTGCGAACTGTTACAAGGAAATTCCGGCGGGCAAGAGCTATTACAAGCATCAGGACACCAATCAGAGTTACTGCTCCCTGGAATGTTTTAACGACCACATGATCTACACCCACACGATCACCCTTGAAACGAGCGAGGGTGCGGAAACCACCGAGGAACAGGACAATGACGAGTGAGGATTTTATCGTGGATTTGCGGAGAAACGGCGTAAAGCTCATAAAAAACGACGGCTCTCTTATCGAGATACCGCCGGACTTCCTGAAACGAGCCACCGAGCTATGCAGTCAGCTCAGGTGCAGCTCGATCACCTATGATATTGTTGATCCGCAGGATAGTGAGCATACAAAGCTGAGAGTGCTGGATTGTGGGTATGCGGAATAATAAGAAACGGATAGCCGTCTGATGAGGACGGTCTATCCGTGTATGCGTTATTACAAAGACATCTTGAAGATTTCCTCAACATCGGCAGGGGTAAGCGTTGTAAATCCGACCAGCTTGCCCTTTGCGCTGCAGGCTTTCTTTGCCATGAGTGCGAAATTCTTATCGTCAATGCCGAGGTCGCTCAGACGGCTCTGAAGTCCGAGTGTCTCAAAGTAGAATTTCTCAAGAGCTGCGATAGCTGCCTTAGCTCCGTCCATATCGGAAAGAGAAGCATCTACGCCGAGGACATTCACACCGAAACGCTTGATCTTCGGTGCAGTTTTATCGCTGAGGATATAGGTCAGCCATCTCGGAATGATGATAGCAAGTCCGTGACCGTGGGTGATGTTGTAGAAAGCGGAAAGCTCATGCTCGATCATGTGAGCGATAGCGTCCTGAGAAACACCACTGAACAGGAAGCCGTTGAGCGCCCAGCTCGATGCCCACATCAGATTTGAACGTGCCTCGTAATCATCGGGCTTTTCGATAGCGACAGGAGCGTACTTGACTACGGTTTTCAGCACCTCCTCCTGCATACGGGTGAGCATATCCATTTCTTCCTGATCGGTGAAATATGCCACATCAAAAACGTGCGCCATAATATCCGCACTTCCGCTTGCGGTCTGGTATGCGTTTACGCTGAATGTGTTTGTAGGATCGAGGAAGGAAACATTTGGTCTTAATGTCGGTCCGAAAATAGGCTGCTTTTCGTTCAGTTCCACGTTGCTGATAACACCGCCGATGTCCATTTCGGAGCCTGTTGCGGAAAGAGTAAGGACAGCAACGATAGGCAGATTGTCGGGAACGAAAGCCTTTCCTGTGATGATGTCCCAGCAATCGTCACCCTCATACTTTGCAGTGGCAGCCATAGCTTTTGTTGCATCGATCGTCGAGCCGCCGCCGACTGCGAGAAGAACATCAATGCCTTCCTTTTTGCAGAGCGCAGCACCCTTGTTGACGGTAGTGTGATGCGGATTCGGCTCAACACCGCCAAGCTCAAACACCGTCATATCAGCCTTTTTCAGCTCTGCGATCACCTTATCGTACAAGCCGATCTTCTTGATAGAACCGCCGCCGTAAACGAGCAGGACTTTCTTGCCGAACTTTGCGATCTCCTCGCTCAGATGATGAAGCTGATCCTTGCCAAAATATACCTTTGTTGTGTTGCTGAAAACAAAATCTTTCATAACCGACCTCCCGATAATAGTGATTTTTTTACGTCTAAGAAATAGTCGTGATTTGGGCTATCTCTACTTCTTATTATACCAAGCCGCCCCGAAAAAGTCAATCTCCACACACTTTTTCATACCCTTTTCATTGCAATATACCGCCGTCTGTGCTATAATTGACTTATAGAGCAGATCGGAGGTGAATGCAATGGATAACGAAACCGAAGAATTAGTAAACCGTGCATTATACAAGCAGATCAAATCAATGAACCGTGCCGAAATGGAGACTTTCGTGAGAAATGTCTTTGCTCAGGGCTATCAGAGAGCCGAGGAAGAAACGCACCCCATTGATTATGACAGCTTACGAGCCGATCTGAGCAAGATCAAAGGTATCGGAGAAAGTCGGCTTAACGAGATAATGACGGTCATCGACAAACATATTGCAATCAATAACGATGAATAGGAGGAATTTCCTTGACCGTTGATACCAAAGAAGTAGTCACCACGATCGCCTATATGATCGGTGTCCGAATGTCGGCACTCACCGCAAGTTATGGGGAATGTGCCGAGCTGATAGACAAGCTCAAATCCGACCGTGATGCTACTGCGATACGATATTTATGTAAGCTGCGAACCGTGCTGATGCAGAAGTTCAAAAAGACCGATGATCTGATGCGGTATCAGCTCAAAAACCTGCATAACATCGAGTGGTATGACCACGAAAACATCAAACAGCTTGAAAAATGGGGCTTTACCATTATTCAGGCAAACTCACGCTCCGAGAAGTATATGCAGGAGTTTACAAGGCTCATCAATGAAAACATTGATAAATGCTCCCGTCTGTTCTATGACTGGCTGAATTGGGAGTATATCCGAGACTTGTTCTTTGTCCCGAAATACAACAAGAACGGTGTCATGAAGCAGGAGTTCACCAAATACATGGCGAACATCGAACATTACCCGTTTCAGATGTATATTCACTGGCAGCCTGCCGATGTGGGAAGTATCGTCTATTCCGACCGTAAGTTCCTGAAAATCATCTACGGTCAGCATAATGACAGCTTCACCGACTCCACGAAATATCGGGACGCAGACGATGAAACACGAAACAATATTTATAATTTTATCGACACCGCCGAGAAAACTGCTATCGCTGTCGATTGTGAGAACTCCAACCCGTACAAGCTGTACAGTGTGCTGAAAGGCTTAAATCAAGATGAACTTGCCAAGATCGAGAAAATAACGCTCTATGACGATCCGCACACCACAGCAGGCTGGGACTGGCTCTCCAAATTCACACAGATACCCACCGAGCATATTGAGATCGACCGTGTGACCGACCGAAAGTCCCTGGTCGATGTGCGAATGACAGCAAGCGTAGTCACGGACTTCTATCGTGACGGCATCACATCATTTATCATTGTGTCGAGTGATTCCGACTTTTGGGGACTCATCGAGAGCCTGCCGAAAGCGAAGTTTCTTGTTATGTATGAATACGAGAAATGCGGAACGGCGATCAAGAACGCCCTCGCACAGCACGGCATCTACTACTGTGCCATAGATGATTTCTGCACCGCAGGAACGGAAGATATGAAGCGAGCCGTTCTGTTTGCGGAGCTTGAAAAGCATTTGCCCTCGCTTGTCGGTGAGAACCCTCTGGACCTTACCCACAAGATCTACGAAGCCACAAGAGTGACCGCTACCATGAAGGAAATGGAGAACTTCTGCAATCGGTATGTCAAGACATTGCGGCTCAAGGTGAACTCCGAGGGAAAGTTTGAGATTGAGATACAGAAATAACGAAAAAAGGACGGTTTGCGCCGTCCTTTTCGTTTTTTGAGAACTTTGAATCCAGTGGGTTCAAAGTTAAGTATCCGTCTGATTGATAGACTAAAAAATGTTTGCATGATATGAATGCGTTGTTATATGGGGGATTATGTGCACGTAATAATATTGACAATATGCGGATTTTGGTGTATAATAAATAAGAATATATCATATAACACTATCCGATTTAGTTTCTTCAATGAAAAAAATCCTATTTGCTATCGTTTTTGCTTCACTCATTTGATGTGTAATAAAAATGATAGATATATTCTCTTTGTGAGGAAGTTCTTTTATTGTATTGCCAATTCCTACTCGTGATGACTCATCAAGAGCCGAGAACGGTTCATCTAATAATATTATGCTTGGAGCAAGAGCTAATGCTCTTGCGATAGCAATTCGTTGTTTTTGTCCACCGGACAGTTGTGATGGGTATTTCCTGTACAGTTCCAATGAATCAATACCCACGCTACTAAGCTTCTCTCTCGCTATCTTCTGTGCATCTCTGTATCTTCTGTTGCATGACAGCAACTGCGGTATTATTACATTTCCTTCTGCCGTCAGCCACGGAAATAGTTGCTCGGTAGTTTGCGATAGTAAGAGAATGTCTTTGGATGGCTTTTGAATTGGAACACCTTCATATAAGATTTTACCATCAGTAATAGGTTCAAGTCCAGCGATCATTCGAAGCAACGTAGATTTACCGCTGCCGTTATTACCAACTATAGATAGTATTTCACCACAGTAAAGTTCTAAGTTCAGATTTGAAAACACAAAACTACTATCTTTAGTATATTGTTTACTTACGTCCTGAACTTTTAACACGATGTCTCTCATTTGGTCACACCCCATTTCTTTATAGTACGGTTCTCGATAATTTGAAACATCTTTTCTACAGCAATGCTGATAAGCACGATCATTAAGACTCCGACCATAACATCACACATATTTGCATACGCACGATTACTAACGTTCAGAAATGTTAAAATTCTCATTTGAAATAATTAATGATGCTGTCATCATTATCCTTTCTTAATATATAGTCTGCTATCCACTCATCAGAGTATAACGCATTAATCCAAACGACTTTTGATTTGTCGATTCCTAATGAGAGAAAATAATTACTGCATCTATGAAAAACATTAAAGTCTTCATAAGTAATAATAATCAAATCAATTTCATAAAATATGTCGAATGAAATGCTGGTTTCATTTTCTACATCAAATATATCTCTTAAACTTAAAATCGAGCAAACAGAATTTAGATTACTATTTGTTATTTGCTGAAAAAAAGATATAGATGCGTCATTTTCACCGCAAATTATAATTTTCTTTTTATTCACAATCAGATCATATGGAAGACACCATTTTTTTGAATTTGATACTCGTAATGCTTCGGATTGTTTAGCATTTAACAAATGGATACAGTTTAATAAAAAAGAATCTTTGCTATCATTTTCTAAAGATTTGATGATATTATAAGCAAAGTCATCTCTGTAAATCTCTTTAGGGTACTGCATGAAATTGTAATGATCACTTACATTATTTTTGTAATATGTGTAAAACGAGTTGAAACAATTGCCATCTGTAAATCTCATAAGCAGATAATAAACTATATTTTCGACAACCAGATTGAGAAAACTAATTCTATGTTTATTATATAAATCCTCGCAGATCAATCTGTTTTCTAACTCTGAAAGTGCTTCAAACAAACACTTCCAGTTGCGTTCACCAGCAGAATACAAAGATGAAGCTATATTTGTTCTATGACATATAAAATGCTGATTCACGGATGTGATTCTTTCGCTGAACAAGTATGATAAGCAAACAAAAACCAGATCATTACACACTTTTGTCCCTTGAAAGAAAATATCATTTTTACGTATAAAATCAGTTCTATACATCTTATCCCAAGCCCATGTAACAGATAACTGAAATATACCGTCAGTTGTGTCAGCGGAAGAAAATACTTCTTTATTTGGAAACGAGGCATTGTCTTTACCAACAGGAGGCATCATATATGTTTCTTTAGTTATCACATTCAAACCATATCCTGTGCAAAATACAATATCAGAGTTTGTACTTAATGCTTTGTTTAACATACGCTCGACCATTGATGGAGAAAAGAAATCATCAGAATCTAAGAAAAGGACATACTCACCCTTTGCTTTAGAAAAACCTACATTTCTCGCTGTTCCTGCATTCATATTTTCTTGTTGAATTAAAGAAATACGGCTATCAGACTGTTGTATTGCTTTGACTATCATTGCCCCATTGTCGGTTGAACCATCATCAACGCAAATAATCTCAATGTTCTTATATGTCTGCTTTATAAGCGATATTAGGCAATCTCCTATATACTGTTCTTCATTATAAAAAGGGATAATAACACTTACCAATTCTTTCATTTTTAATCCCCCTTATCATTTTATTATATTACAGTTCATAAAACACCCTGTTCTTAAAATACCCTATAACGCAAGTATTCGGTAGTTTTCTAACAACACTACTAAATGCATTTCCAAGTTTAACACTAATATGTGCATCGGATCCTAATACAACCCTACGTCCTCCAAGCTGAACATATCGATCAATGATACTGTATCGAGGCAGCGGTTCGTCAGAAGCATTCATGATGGAAGACGTATTAACTTCAAGAATAATGTCTTTTTTAATCATAGCATTTAATATTTCATCCATGATAGTATCACTGACGTTCCAATTATCAAAATAACGTCTGGGAAAATCTATATGTGCCATCGCCTGGAACTCGCAGGTCTGAATTGATTTTAACATAAGATTATAGTATTCATCAATCGCTTTTGATTCCTCTATGTTTTTTGCACCTGGAAAAACAGAGCCATAGCAATGATGAATGCTTCCTAGAATATAATCAAAAGGCATAGAACTGTAATCCTCGAATTCAGTAGGGAATAGATGTGGCTCGGAGAATTCAATCCCAATCAAAATCTGAATGGAGTTATAAATACGTCTTAGCCTATTCACTTCATAGAAATATTCTGACACATCAAAATTTGTAGAAGCTTTATTAATTATTCTTCCCACATTTATTTCAGAAGAATTGAAATCTACATGATCCGTAAAACAAATAATTGGAATCCCAATCTCTATGGCTTTTATACACTGCTCTTCCATAGATGACTTTCCGTCGGGCGAAAAAGTAGTATGAATATGCATATCTGCCAGCCTCATATTATCCCTCCACATAAAAAAATATGGTTATTCCTTTTATACACAAAAATAATTGCATTATATTGTCATTGTAGAGACACACCTACTGCCGTGCAAAGGAAAGACAGTACACCCACCTTTCATGTTATGGTTAGCACGGGCGCATACATAGGTGCGTCCGTGCGTCATAGTATTATGGTGAGCGCAAACGATAACCATTAAAAGAATAGTCAACAATGGTTAGAGGGATAATTCATCATTAGTTTTTCTTACGTTTCCTTTTGGCTTTATGTTTTGCAAAAGGGTGACGTTTTTCTTTTCTTATCCCTCTTGTTGTATCAGCTTTATTGTCAGAAAGCTTGTGTATCACAGGCGACATCTTTTCAGGTGAATCAGACGTAGGAGCGTCGTTCCCTTTATTATAATCACTTACTAATTGACCACAGGCAGCTTTTATTCTATTACCTCTTGATTCCCGAAGTTTTACTTCCAAGCCAGCCTCCTCTAGTCTAATCTTAAATGCAACCAATTGTTGCTTGTTAGGACGTTTGATTCTCTTACAGGCAGTTTCATTATATTGTAAAAGATTAATCAGTACATTTTTTCCTCTAAACCATTTACCAAGTTGTCTTACGTCTGAAGCCCTATCATTAATTCCAGGAGCGAGCAGATATGCAATGGTAATCTTTCTGTTATGTCGTTCAGAATAGGAAAGCGCAGCTTCGACAACACTATGAATGCTATTGGATTTCATGTGCGGCATAATCATGTTTCTAGTTGCTTGATCCGTTGCGTGAAGAGAGAGTGTAAACTGAATCTTTAAATGCTCCTCTCTCAGTCGCTTCAACTGTTCAACTGGTCCAACAGTCGATACATTTATGCCATCTGTAGGAAAATTAAGTCCATTGCGATCACGAAGTATATGAATACTTTTAATCAGATTATCATAATTAAAGAGAGGTTCTCCCATCCCCATAAAAACGATTCTGTTGACACGTTCTTTCAAAAGAACGATTTGCTGAACTATTTCAGCTGGTGAAAGATTGCGAATAAATCCATTTTTTCCTGATGCACAGAAAATACACCCCACCGGACAACCGACCATAGTGCTAACGCATACCGTATTGCCAGTCCTTCTTTTAATGCATACTGTTTCAATGCAGTAGCCATCTTGTAATTCAAAAGCATACTTTGTAGTATCTCCCCCTACATATATGTCTTTTATAGTCATAGTTTGATTTTTAGGACTTACGCCATTTTTATACAAGGTTTTGAATAAAGACTTAGCTCGTTCTTCTCCCATACATTTGGCTACTTCATCAAAAGTATAATTGTACGGATTGCCCTGAATCATTTCTAATGTAGGAGGGCCCATTTTCTCTTTATTTGCCATGATAATTCCTTTCCTCGCATTGTATTTAAGTAATATTTTACACAAGCCTACTTGTGTGGATTATAACTTGAAAACATCAAAAGGGTACACAAACCCCATTGTATATATTATACATCTTTTTTTTCTTTCTGTCAAGATAGAAATTGCATCCCAATAATGTGAATTATATCATTTTTCACTTATTGGGATGCATACTTACTTAGAATAATCTTATAGTTGCTTATTCAATTCCTTGCTTCTTGCTCCTGCCCTTTGTCTGGTTCTTCGGCGTTTTTGGCTTTTTGCCGAGCCTTGCGGCATCACGCTTCATCTTCGCTCTCTCAAAGTAGCAAGTCTTTTCACGCTTCGGAGCGTTCTTCTTGGCTTCGATAGCCGCCTGATTCAGCTCATCAGTTACGACTTTCAGCCTTTGCTCCTTAGTATCAAGCTCCTCCTGCTGGGGGAACGGCTCTGCTACGATCTTCTGTGCTTCTGCGTGATCGAGTCTGAGTTTTGCGAGGTTGTCCTGTGTTCTTTCAATTCTGCCGTCAATGTTGTAGAGGGTAGCTTCAAGACGGTTCAGGTTATGGGCAAAACTCTCGATCAGCTTTGTGGTATGTGAAGCGGCACCTTGCAGACAAGCGGACATACCGCCGCCCATCATATTGCTGTTCACCGTCACGCTCAGGTCAAAGCCCTGGAACGAACCGACCTTAACGGGAGTATCCGCATATTTGATAGCCAGCACAGCATCTTCAAGAGCTTTTGCAGCTTCTTTTCTGTCAGTGTACTCTGTCTCACCAATGGTGATCTTGAATACAGGCAGTTTGCGTTCAGGATCAATCGGGAGCTTGCGGAGTGCTTCACGGTCTGTATGGAGATCAGCAAGAATAGCCGTAAGTTTCTGTTCCTGTTCAGGGAAACGAGCGATCTTATCCTCCATTTCAAATACCGTGTTGCGGTGTTCCGCAGCGAGTACCCTCAGTTCCTTCACTTCATTTTCAAGCATCAGCTTTTCCTTGATACGCTCATCGCCTGTGCAGAGTGCCTTGATCTCGGAATATGTGAGTGCTTGCTGGTCCACATCTTCGCACTTTCTCGCAGGAGTTTTGCTTGTCATGATCTGAGAGATAAATTTCTGCTTGTTCTCCAAAGTTTGGTAGCTGTATGCATCGAACGTACCTTTGGTGACATAGCGGAAGATCTGAACATTCTTATTCTCGTTGCCCTGTCTGATGATTCTTCCGGCGCGCTGTTCCAGATCAGCCGGTCTCCACGGAATATCGAGGTCATGGACTGCGATCAGCTTCTTCTGGACATTCGTACCCGTACCCATCTTGGCGGTTGAACCGAGCAACACACGGATCTCTCCGCTGCGGACTTTATCAAAGAGGTCAGCTTTCTGCTGTTCCGTCTTAGCGTCGTGGATATATGCGATCTCCTCCGCAGGGATACCCTTAGCGATCAGCTTGTCACGAATATCGTCATACACGCAAAAATCGCATTCTTCTTCAAGAGACTCGACCTCAGCGATTGACTTCTTATCCTTAGCATCATCGGCATCTTCTCCCTCGACCGCTGCTTCTGCTGCCTTGTGCGGAACGCCCAAATCACAGAAGATGATTTGCGTGAGCCTGTCCTCAGCCGTTTCAGCGTGGATACGGGCAACATTCTCTACACAGCGGTTGAGCTTTGTATCGGGATTATCTTCAAATGACGGATCAATCAGACGAGGATCAAGACCGAGCTTTCTTCCGTCCGACGTAATCTTGAGCATATTGTCGATCGTGGGATCAACATTTCCTGCGTTGATAGCATCAGCTCTGTCGGCAAGCTCCTGAACAAGCTCCTGCTGAAAAGGAGTAGCTTCGACCTGAACCACCTGATAATCACAGTCAGGCACATCAAGTTTCAGCGTATCGGCGGTACGAATGTCAGCGACCTGCTTGAACATACTCATCAGTTCAGGCAGACCTGTATAGTTTGCGATACGGGTGCGCTCCTTGAAGCCATTGCCCGCAGGCTTTAACTCATAGTCTGTTTTCTGCTCACCGAACACCGCAACCCAATTGTCGAAGTGCTGTAAGCCGTGGTCACGCAGGAAGTCATACTCCAAGTAACGCATCATGGTGTGCAGCTCTGTAATACTGTTGCTGAGAGGTGTGCCAGTTGCAAAGATAACGCCCTTGCCGCCTGTCTTTTCATCGAGGTATCTGCATTTGAGGAAAAGATCAAGTGCTTTCTGTGAAGCCGAATTGGAAATTCCGGCTACATTCTGCAATTTTGTGGCGACGAACAGATTTTTGAACTCGTGGGCTTCGTCAATGAACAGACGGTCGATTCCGAGCTGTTCAAAGGTCAGCGTATCGTCCTGATTAGCCTTTTCGAGCTTGTCAAGCTGCTTTTGCAGGCTCTTACGGGTACGCTCCATAGCCTTGATCTGGAACTTTGAGCCTTCGCTCTTTTTCAGTTCCTCAATGCCTTGCAGAATATCGTCGATCTGCGTCTGAATGGTCATGACCTGTCTCTCCTTAGAAACAGGAATCTTGCCGAGCTGAGAGTGACCGATGATAACCGCATCATAATTGCCCGTTGCGATTTTTGCAAAGAGCTGCTGTCGGTTCGCTTTCTGAAAGTCCTTTTTCGTTGCAACAAGAATGTTTGCACCTGGGTATAACTTCTGAAAATCGTCACCGATCTGCTCTGTCAGATGATTCGGTACAGCAAACAGGCTCTTAGTACATAAGCCCAATCGCTTACTTTCCATAGCTGTTGCGATCATTTCAAATGTTTTTCCGGCACCAACGCAGTGCGCAAAAAGCGTATTACCGCCAAACATAGCGTGTGCGATAGCGTTTTTCTGATGATCGTGGAGCTTAATATCCGCAGTCATCATCGGGAAAGAAAGAGCCGAACCGTCAAACTCACGGGGACGGATACTGTTGAATAGCTCATTATAACGCTCCACGATAGCTTCACGGCGAACGGAATCTTTGAAGATCCACGCCTTGAAAGCCTTGCGAATATCGTCAGCCTTGCGCTGTACAACACGGGTAGCATCAATATCCACCACACGCTTTTCCTTTGTATCGCCTAAACCGTCAGGCACTTCAATAGTCTTATAGACCTTTGGCTCTTGCAGGTTCAGCAGATGCTCAAAGATGTCATAAGCGTTCATCTTGTGAGTGCCGTACTTCTGAGTTGCAAGCACCGACCTGTCGGACGATTTGTTGCTTACATGGAAAGAGTTAGCATGAACGGAGTATTCCACCCCTACGATAGCAGACTTGTTCCACCTTGCAGACGGACTGTCACTCCGCTGATATGCCGGAGTCTGCAACAGCTCATACATGAACTGTTCGTAATACTTCGGATCAAGCCAAGCAGCACCGAGCTTAATGTCAATATCTCCGGCTTTCAGCGGTTCAGGCATAGCCTGTTTCAGAGCTGATACATTGATATTGAAGTCGGGATCATATTCAGCGATCTCCTCAGCTTCACGGAGCTTCTTGCGAATATCGCCCGAAAGGTACTCCGAAGCCGTCTGATACTCGTTCTCCGTATGGGGAATCTTGAAAATCTCACCCGTCAGGTCGTGCTTCAGCTCGTCCTCGGTCATCCCCGTCAGACTGCTCATGTACTCAAAGTCAACCCTTGCTTTCTCCGCAATGGAGAGAGTGAGTGCTTCAAGTGCCGTGTCAACGTGTTCCACAGCCTTCGGCGGCACGATAGTCCGCTTTGTGAAAATATCGGACTTTTCAAGGAGCTTTGTCTTATCATAGCTCTTTTCCAGTCCTGCGACAAGGTTATACGAAACATCTTCCGCAAAATAGCGCTTGTTGGTCTGAGAGTGGATAAGTCCGAACTTCTTATAGAAATCATCGTATGCCACATTCAGCTTTGCCTGCAAATCCTTGATAACGCTGTCAGGCTTGTCAAGCTCCATCGCTTCGATCAGCTCACGGGTGAGGTCACGAAGCTCAATAAACGCCTTGAAACGCTTGTGCTGTGCTGTTCCCTTATCGAAACGGAACTCACAGGCAGCGTTATTCTTTTTGAAGAACACCTGATCGTCAGAGAGGAAAAAGCTGTAATTACGCAGTTTAGAGGGAATCTGCACCTGCACACCGTCAGCCGTTTTCGCATAAACATCTCTGCCACGCTCATGACTGATCTCAGCGGAGAGCTTGCCAACCGCTTCATGGAGTGCCGAGCGAAGGTCAAAACCGTCCTCAGCGACAACCATAGTACCGCTGCCGTATAGCTTGTTGCCCTCGACCACCGTACCAAGCACCATATCAGGGTGCTGTTCAAAATACTTGTTGATCGGCAGACCGTCAGCCGTTTCACCGATATGAACCCAATCGGGAATATCGGACATTTCGGCAACAGATTTGCCTTCATGTTTTTTCAAGAAGATAATATCAGTGGTCACTTCTGTGCCTGCATTATCCTTAAACGCACCATTCTTGCCACCTGGCAGACGAATAGCACCGATGAAATCAGCCTTGTCAGCCAACATCTGGCGAGTGCTTTCGTCACGCTTATCAAGTGTGCCTGCCGAGGTCACGAATGCCATGATACCGCCGTCTTTCAGCTTGTCGAGTGCTTCGGCAAAGAAGAAATCGTGCAGTTTTGTGGTATCGTGGACGGTATCACGGAAACCAAGCTCACCGAACGGGACATTACCCACAGCCACATCAAAGCTGCCGTTCTGAAAACGGTTCTGCTCAAATCCCTGAATTGCAATATCCGCATCGGGATAGAGTGCCTGAGCGATTCTGCCGGACAGCGAGTCAATCTCCACGCCGTAGAGCTGAGAGTGCGACTGCATAGCTTCGGGCATACGTCCGAAAAAGTTTCCGATACCCATTGCAGGCTCTAAAACATTACCGCCGTCAAAGCCGAAATTGCTGAGAGCTTCGTAAATTCCGTCAATAACGGTCGGGCTGGTGTAAAAGGCATCATTGACCGTTGAACGAGCCTGAGCGTACTCCTGCGGAGTCAGCAGCTCGGAAAGCTCCTTGTATTCTGCGGCCCACTTCGGATCGTCCTTATCAAAAGCCTTTGCCAAAGCACCCCAGCCGACATATTTCGACAGGGTTTCCTTTTCCTCAGCAGTCGCAGGACGATTCTCCCGTTCAAGTGTTTTCAGCGTTTTGATCGCATCGACATTTGCACGGAATTTCGCCTTTGCACCGCCTTCACCGAGAGCATCATCGGTGATCGTGAAGTTTTCGCCCTTATCAGGTGCAATTACTTCGGGTGCAGGAGCTTCGACCGCATCAACATCAGGTACGATTTCCGGCTCTTTTTCAGCCTGAACCGTCTGCTCACGCTCCAAGCTGTCAATGAAATGAAAACTCATGAGCATATCGCCGTTATCGAGTCTGGAAGTCAGCTCACCGCCGTCAAAAGTCCAGTTCTTCGCACGGTCAAACTCCATGTGGAGGTCTTTGCCCGTAGGTTCGCCGTTTTCATCGATCTTTCGGGAAGTAAAATCGACCGTAGTGACACCTGTGACCACTCTGCGCTCCCCGACACATTCAGGACGGAGGTGGTCAGTGATCTCAAACATCATTCCCGGCTTGATCGCCTTTTTGAGCTGAGACAGGTTCTTGACCGTAGGAATTTCGGACTTTTCCGCTTCGGGAGTGACCGCAGAGTTATCGGGTGTGACCTCAGCTTTTTCAGGCTTCACGGGTGCAGACTGCTCCTTTTCAGGTTCAGCCTTGCCGATATACTCATACATACCGCTGTTCAGGAGCTTATCATAGGAAATATTCTCCGTCACAGCAAAACCGCCGCTTTCACGCTGAACGGTGCAATCGTCCGTATAGAACGGTAACGCACCTGTCAGCGAAATAACCTCAGAAACCTCGCCAGTAATCTTGTGACGAAATCGGTCACCGACTTCGACCTTATGGGGTTCAGCCTGTTCTGCTTTGAGTGCAGCCCTTTCTTCTTTCTGTTCAGCCGAGAGATAAGTATCGTCCCTGAGCCGTGATTCTGTCATTGTTGCGACATTGTACCACGAATGACGGAACTTTTCGCCGTTCTCAAAGCTGAATGTGATACCTTGAGAATTGTAGTCAACGAGTGAGATCTTGCCATCACCGCTGTGTCCGCCTGTGCCGTATTCCTTTTTCAAGAAGTCGGCAAGCTGCTGGATAGTCGGGTGCTGTTCCTCATAGAAGTCCTGCACACGGAGCTTGCCGTGAACAAAACCTGTTCCACGGTCGATCTCTGCGGCAAGTGCTTCATAGACCTGAACACCGTCCACCACCGGACCTTTTGCAAACTCGGACTTAGGCTTTTCTTTTGCTGGCTTTGAAGATGTCAGCGGTTCGGGATCGCCAAACAAAGAAAGCTGTTCGCCCTGAATATCGGGCTTCTCCCAAAACGGAATATCATCGTTCTGACTCCGCTGAATTTCCTCAATAACAGCATCATCAGTGAACAGGGGCTTGTCAATATCCTCTGAAACCGTTGGAGCATCATCGACTGCCATTAGACCAAGCTCATAGGCGGCTCCATCGATCTCAGCATGATGGTTTTCATAGGTGTCGATAGAGATAACGCCCTCGGCATTATCAATGATAACAGTAGCTCCGAGGGAAAGTGCCTTATCCTTGATCTCGTCAAGGCGCTCGGCATCACCCTTGTATTTCAGCGTAATAGACGGCACATCTTCCGCAGGAGAAGAAGTATCAGAAACATCGGTGGCATCACTCATAAGGTCAACCGTCTGTTCGTCCTTGCCTGTGTGCCTGTCGATAACCTCATCGGGAACGGATACAAGGTCAGAGAAGTCCAAGTCAGTTAGACCGTTCTCGATCATATCCTCGATACTGTCAAATTGCTCTGTATCGAATACCTCGCCGTCAAATTCGTGAGTGATCTTGAAATCCACAAGGTCAGCAGTTACCTGAATGGGCAGCTCATCATCTGTCAGCGTGGTAAACGCAAGACCGACATTGTGCAAATCATCAAAATCAGCACCCTCACGGTATTCCGCTTCGCAAAAATCATTGATAAGCCACTTTGCCTTATCAAGCGGAGTCTCGAAAGTACGCTGAAAGTCCATGATCTCCACGGGCTTGTCGGGGTTATGCTCAAGCATCGCAGTACGCAGGAGTGCGGGGAAAGTGGTCAGCTCACGGTAAGGCTCAATCTCCATTTTGTCCCCACGGTTATAGATACCGCAGACGGGATCGCCATCATAGAACAGCTCACCGACCTTATCGCCGTCAGCGATAGCCAGTTTCCATGTGCCGCCCTCAGTTTCCGCAGACTCGCAGTCAGTGCCGAAGAACTTGTCAACGACCTGCTGTAATGTCTGGAGCTTCTCAGCCTCACGCTTCGGAGGGTTCAGCTCAAAAGCCTGTTCGATCAGAACGGTATATCCTGCTTCACGGAGCTTTGCAGAGTATTCGTCCTTAACATGATCGGGAAAACCAACCATAGGAGAACCGTTCTTTGACAGCATACGCAGTCCGAGGACTTCTGCACCGACCTCCGCATTTTTGCCGTACATCTCGTAAAAATCACCGACTTTTCGCAGAGAGACTGGTCCGTTATCCTCCTGCTCTGCCTGTTCGGGAGTATCAACAACAGGTGCAGGCTTTTCAGCCTTAGACAGAATCTCAAAGCCCTTTTTCTCCATATCCTGCTGCCAGCCGTCATAGGCAAGCACATCGGAAGTGCCAAGCAGAATACCGCCGTAATCAGGTGCATCAAGGTCTTTCAGCGAAATGCTCTTGTCACTGATACTCTCGACCTCACGGCGCTTGCCCTCATATAGAATAGTATCACCGACAGCGAGATCGGACACCTTTGCAGTTTCGGGCTTCTCCTGCACAAGCTCCTTTTCACGGAAGAACTCAGGCATTTCAGTAAAGCCGAAGCTGTCACAGAAATAAGCTGTATCCTTGCCGTCAACTGAAATGACAATAACATCGGAAACAGACAGAGAATGACCTCTGAAATCTTCGGGGTGTTTGGTGTTAAACTGCGTATAAAGTGCTTCAAGAGTTGCATTGCCCCTGAACTCTCCGACTTCACCCTCATAGACAAGCTCATAATCATCGTGATTGAGCTGTACGCCGTTCTTTTTGAGCTGTTCCATATCCTCAAAGCGGACACCGTGATACTTCTCACCGCTGGGCAACTGATAGATTTTGAAAGTACCCTGTGCCTTTTCCACATCATCATAGGTGAGGTTCGGGTGCTGTGCCTTGAAATCGTCGAAGATACGCTGTTCCTCAGCGGTCAGCTCAGAGTGTGCTTCAAGGAAAGGAATGAAAATGTCAAGCATTCTCTGCGCTCTTTCCTTATATTCCGGCTGATTGAAGGGGTGCTGCGTATAGCCGAGGATACCCTCATTGTAAGTGCGGATATGGTCAATCAGCGAACCGCCCCCTGTGCCTTTGCCATCGCCGATGTCAAAGCGACCGTCATAGTTGAACTCCTCACCGCTGATGACAGCAGTAATGCTGAAATCGGTTTTTTTGTACCAGCCTGCTTTCAGCTCAGGGATATTTCTCTCCGAGTGCTGCTTCTCATCGAGATATTCAAGGACTGCATTGCCGAGAGCAAAACTGCAATCAGAGTGTGCAAGGGCGAAATCGTGAACGATGTCGCTCTCGCTAACCCATTCATCGCCCTTATCCTTGCCGAAATGGAAGGTCAGGCTATCCGGCTGCTTTTCGGGCTTTTCAGCTTCAAAGGTCACATTGTACTTGTGCTTTGCGATACAAGCAAAGGCTTTCTCTGTCTGGTCCTCGTCACCGAGAACATCAAACAGAGCCTTTTTGATACGGTTGAGCTTCGGGATATTATCGCCGTTTTCCCAACCGTGGAGTGCGGCATCGTCAAATGCCGTGATAAGCTCCTTTACCGTATCATCGGAAATATCAGGAATATCGTCCTTGATATAATCAAGCACCGCCCAATATGCCAAGTCCTCATATTCCTCATGGATACGGTCAATGAAAGCCTGTCCGATCTCCTGAAAGGAAACGAAACGCTCCATACCGCTGAAACTGCACTTGAAACCGTCCTCAGTCCTCTCCGTATGCAGGGAGTGGCGGAGGTTTTCAGCATAATAATAGGTACGGTCTGAGATCTCACCCTGTTCAAAGATAAACTCAATATCTGCGGTCCCACTGCCCTCTAAAAGTCCGAGAGCAAGCTCACGGCGAATATCCTCACCGTCATGGTAACGCTGGGCAAGGTCATAAAGCGCTGGCTCAGAAAGATGATAGCCGAAAGCCGCCTTGTCGCTGGGCTTATGCTTATCGAGATAACCGCTGTCAAACAGAGGGTAAGCCATATCCTCCCACTCATCGCTGGACAGTGTACGCTCTGCAAGGAACTTCGCAAGGTCAGCCTTCGGGAACAGCACTTCCTCCTCAGTCGGAACTCTGCTTACGTTCTCACGGTCAATGACTGCCTGCTTATGGGCAGTCAGGAAGTCAGCAACATCGGATTCCTGCAAAGCATTATGCAGTATTTCATCGTATGCCTGAATATCCTCAGCGGTGAAAGTTTCGTCAATGCTGTCGATCTGTCCTCTCGTCACATCACCCACGAACATAGCAGTAATAGCGGCTTTCTGTTCATCAGAGAAATCGTGCTGAGAGAAGAAGCCGGAAAGCTCGATACTGCGGTCAAAGCTCGACTTTGCTTCAAGCATATCCGTGAGTTTGCTGTTTTCACCGTAGCGTTCAGCCGGAGCCTGGGCGATATATGCCTGAACAAGAGAAAGCATCTCACCAAACTGAGCATCGTCATAACGCTTATCAAAGAAGTCAGCAAGATCAAGCTGCATATCCTCGACTGCAAGACGGTGAACAACGGGCGAAAGAGCGATATTCTGCTCCATAGGCAGACCGAGGTCAGCCATTTTGCGGAGCATATTTGTCTCACGGACAGCGTTCTCCAATGCTCTATGGAAAGCAGGAGCGTTCTCCTTATCCACTGCAAAAGCGACCTTGCCGTCACGGACAACAGCATGATAGCTCACACTTGTTTCAAGGAAAGGCTTGACCTCCTTGAACTGCTCAGGGGTGAGCTTGCTCATATAATAATGAGTGTCACGGTTCGCACGATAGTCACGGTTGCCGACTTCCTGCGCCTTATCGGGACTTGCAAACTGCTTACGCATATTCACGACTTCGTCCCTGATGTTGCGAACTGCAAAGAGATCAGCGTGACTAACCGTCAGCGTACCCTTGCCGGACGGATAGACTCTGCCCGAAAACTGCATACCACGGGCTTTCATGATCTCAGCCATTTTCAGCACAAGGTCACGGTCAGCGGAGAGGTACTCCTTCTGCGGGATATAACGATACTCCGCACTACCGAAGATGTTTTTTTCGGGCGGAGAGTAAGGTCTGTTGGATTTGGTGGGAACAAGGTCGGGAGTGCCTGCGATACGCTTGAACCACTCCACATCTTTGTCATTGATCGCCATAATGACGGAATTATCACGGGCATAGGCATAGTAGTTGATGCCCGATCTGTCAAGCTGTTCCTGCAATCTTGCAAAATCCGCAGCCTGGATCGTCACAAGGCTCTTGTCTCTGTTATCTGTTGCTTTGTGCCACATTTCGTTGCCGTATCTTTGCATATCTGTCTGCTGAACCTCCTTTTTGTCAGTCTCGTGTTCTACTGCTTTTGGGATACCACGAAGCATATCATTCCAGTCTTTATATGTATCGGGAGTGATAACACGCTTCATGTCGGGATACTGCTCCTGCAAACGCTGGGCAAAATCATTGCCTGCGGTATCATTGTCGGAGCATAAAAATACTTGGTCGGGCGAAATGTTATTACGAAGCATCGTGTCAAGGACAATGTTCGGCTTCACGCCCATCATGGATACGAGCCTGCAATCGGTCAGCTCTTTATCGTGCATTTGCAGATAGGAGAGCATATCAATAGCCGACTCAAAGAAAAAAGCCTTTTCTCCTGTGCCACGGACTACTTCAAAGCCGTGTCCTGCTGCCGAGCCTGTTGCAATTCCTTTGAATTTGTGTTCTGTTGATGTGCCGACCTTTTCAGCACCGATTACTTTGCCCTGATCGTCATAGTATTTGAAAAGGACATTTCCTGTCTTTTCTTCCTGAGCGATCACGCCTTGTCTCACAAGTGAAGCTACAAGGTCATAGTCAAGCCCTCTGGTCTTGCACAGGTACGCAAATACTCTCCGAGCATTATCAGATTCGGCAAGGGAAAGCTCCCTTGCCGTTACTGCTTTTGGCTTCTGTTCGTATGTGCGGGACGGAGTATAGGTGCGGTCAATGTGTTCGCCTGTGAGGGCTTCGACCGCATCAACGAAAGACATTCCCATGTATTCACGCAGGAATCCGATGTTATCGCCGCCCTTGTCCTCGCTGAACCTGAACCAAGCACCACGCTCACCTGGACCGTTATCCTTGATGTGCAGGCTATCGTGATCCCTCCACACATACTCTCTGCCGACTTTCTTCAAATCAAAGCCGTGAGCCATGAGGAACTGAGGAAGATTGACAAATGCCGCCCTTTCTTTCTGTTCATCAGTAATTCTCATCTATTATTCAAGCCCCTGATTCTTTCTCTTTTTGGGTGTCTGTTCTCTCTGTTGAGACTTCTGCTGTCCTCGACCGCTGATACGCTGTGCGTCACGCTGCATTCTGCCACGGGAGAAGAAAGCTCTCTGCGAATCCTTCTTTGCGACCGTGACCGCAGACTTCTCGCCGCCGAACACCGCAGAATGCTCCACGCCCTTTGCAGTCAGCTCTGCCGACTTCTTCCGAGCCTGCCCCTCGTCCATACGCTGGGTGAAACGCTCCTGCTTCGGGAGTGATTTGAAAAAGTCGGGATTGACATACTCCACAGCTCTTTCGCCCTTGACGGCACTCTCGATCTGCTTGTAGGCTTCGGCATTCGCCTTAGAAACAGTGACCGCCACCGTGTCATTCTTGCGGACTACCGCAGAATACGGGATATTCTGCTTTTGCAGCTCTGCCACGATCTGCCTTGCTGTGTCGATAGGCTCAACACGGGTGTGCTTATCTTCCTTACCGAGCGAAGCATAATATTCAGGGTTGATCGTCTGATATTTGCCCTTTTCGCCCTTACCGCCGTTTTCCTTTGCGGCTTCTGTATGAGCGATCTTGCCGATAGATGCGTACATCACATCATTCAGCACAGGAACATCCTGCTTTGAAACAGTAATGCCTACCTTATCCTCACCCTTAGTGGCAGCAGAGTATGCCACGCCTGCGGCAGTCAGTGCGGACATGACCTCGACCGCCTGAACTTCCGTCATAGTCTCCACATGACGATCATTTCTCGGCAACTCCTTGTAATAGTCGGGGTTGACCTTGAAACCACCGTCATCGGTAAGGACAGCATCGCCATTCTCGATCATAGCTGAGAGCCAGCTATCCACCTGGACTTCATCGGCACTGTCAAGCAGTTCAAGCTGTTTCCGCATCTTTTCAAGCTCCGCCGTGGCATTATCCCTCATCTCCTGCGGAACAAAAGGATTTTCCGCAAGGCTTTCCATAGACTTGATACCATCTGCAAGCTCTGCCTTTGCCTTGTCAATATCCTCTTTAGAGCCGTTATTAATGATACCATCTATCATGTTATAATCATCTTCCATCTGCATTTCTGCATTGGCAAGCGGCTGGATACCGAGCTGGTCGGCAAGTTCAGCGACCTTTGACCTGTCGAGCGTTTCAACTTCCTGTGCTGCCTGAACAGCACCCTCAGCAAGAGAAGGCATATCCATAGTTCCATTCTGCACCATTTCACCGAGCTTATCTCCTGTGAGCTTCATAGAAGCGTCGAGCTGATCATTGGTCTGTTCCTCATAATGTGTTTCGGGACGGGCGAGCTTCATGATCTTGCTTTCCAGTGCGCCGATACGCTCATTCACGCCCTTGAGCTGTTCACCGAGTTTGAGCTTGTCCACGGCACTTGTGGCAGGATCGTTATAGGTATCGAGGATAGCCTGTTTTTTTGCTTCAAGCGTAGCTTTCTTATCGCTCAGGCAGTCCACGGTCGAGCTGTTCAGCCTTGTCATCGCATCTGCAAAGGCTTCTCTGCGCTCCTTGTTGAAATGGATACCGAAGCTCTTGATCGTGTCATTGAGAGCGATCACACGGTTCAGCTTGTGTTCGATACGGTCACGCTTTGCGGTCAGGGTGTCGATCTTCTTCCAACCCTGATCTATCTTTTCCTGCCGTTTCGGTATCTTCACCTCACGGATAGTCTGAATACGCTTCTCGTTGTTGGCAATCAGAGTGCGGATACCCGGCAGATTGCCGATAGTCGCTTTCAGCATACGGTTCGTATCTTCGAGCTTGTCAGCCTTAGCAGACAGGGCTTCGATCTTCGCCTTGTTGCGGTCTATCTTATCCGTCTGATTGGCGATCTTCTCATCAAGGGAGTCGATGCGGCTCTGATGATGCTCCGCCTTTGCGTTCAGAAAAGGAAGAAGTTTGCCCGACTTCTGAGCGCCGGACTCGTCCTGCTGATGTTCCTGTGCCTGCGCCTGTTTTCTTCTCAGTTCTTCCTCCGCATCGACCGCAGGCTGGTCGGCGGTTCTCTTATCGTCATTGTCCTGTACGGGCATAGGCTACCTCACTTTCTCTTTCTCACGATGATGATAACCGCTGCGGTCACAGCCGTAACAACGGCACTTCCAATGATGATAAACTTCTTCATGGTCTGTTCTTCCTTTCTCTTTCTTCTGTCTGAATGATACGCTCCTGTTCATTCCGCTGTCTGCGGCGGGCGATCTCAGACAGGTGTCTGTGTGATTCTCTTGTAAAATGGGCGTTCTGACGTTCATATCTGTCAAAAAGCTCGTTCAGTGTCGGTACTTTATCCGCTGTACTCTGCACAGGTTCGGCAGGAGCTTTCGCCTTAGTCTTGCCAAGCTCATACTCCTGAATATCCGAGATCGTCCTGCCATTGAGGGTATGGATACGTTCAAGCTCACGCTGTATCGTGACCTTATCGCAGAGCCAAAAGTTGACGTATGTCTTGCAGAGGGCAAGCTGTACCTCGTCAGGACGGGACTGCAATGTGCCGATCGTGGTATTCAGCACCTCAGCGACTTCACCCAAGAGTCGATAATAGCCGTCAGGTTCGCCGTAGACTAGCAGCTCACGAAGCAGTGCTTCATATT
>ENA-UPSY01000612-UPSY01000612.1-human-gut-metagenome-genome-assembly--contig:-NODE-612-length-42337-cov-15.835991_pt1 | contig 42337 bp, 35 predicted proteins | sample MGYA00250044_ERZ773365 | MGnify/ENA primary metagenome ERZ773365 (study PRJEB29103, sample SAMN06111932) | human gut metagenome | biome: human gut; feature: ankylosing spondylitis patient; material... | reverse complement strand
TGGTGCGACCGGGAGGATTCGAACCTCTGGCCTTCCGGGTCGGAGCCGAACGCTCTATCCAGCTGAGCTACGATCGCTTATATATGAAAAACGCCGTTACAGCGTATTTCAACCTTGTAAAGTAGTCAATTTCCAATAGTGGTCAATTCGTGGTCTGACTACCGTTGACCACCGCATTTTTGCGAGCACAAATAACGATGTATCGAACAAAAACGAGCCTAAAACCTGCCGCATCGCAGTTGTCGGAGAACTACGACAGGGCAGTATAGAGCAACGATAAAACGTTAATTTTGTTGACTCTGCACAGCTGTGCTAGAAATAAGAAAAAGCCTGTTGTTGGTTGTCACAACAGGCTTTTTCGACATTTTGCAGCACCACTGCACAGTAGTGGTCAAACGGTGGTCAAAATGGAGAGAATCTAAAATGATTTCAGAAAGCTCATCACTAAGTCTATGCCCAAAGGGGGCGGTAACGCTGCGATTCTGCCATGACACACATACTGGGCAGAAACCGATCAAACGCGCCACGGCTTTCCCCAAAAGAGAAAATCTCACGCAGGGTGCCATTTAGAGAAAGTTCGACTTCACGCATGGATCAGCTCTCTTTTTTGATTTTATTGAGTGCCGCATTCAACTGTTGCACATCTGCGGGGGTGATGGACTTTGCAACCTGCTTCAGAATGGAGCGCAAAGGTGTGCGTGCTATCTGACGTTCTATCTCCGGCGGCATTTTTACATTTTTTGCAACATCCCCATAGGCGTTGGATGCCTTAACCATAATGGAAGAAAGAAGCTTGTTGGCAGCAGGAGATTTCTGTAGAGTCTCCATTGAGTCCATAATGGAGTAATAGCCCTCTTTCATAAGCTCTTCCGGCTTATCGAACCAGTTTTCGACTTGCCCCTCGGCGCGGTAGGTCGGGTCGGGTTTGTCTGCCTTTGTGATCGTCATGCAGTCGGTGCAGCCGCCCGCCACGGCCTTGATTTCGTGCGTGCCGGAGATGGGCACCGTAAACTTGAAAATCTTGTCGCCGTCCTGCGCGGCAAACTCCTTGCCGTCCACAAACAGCGTGACGCGGGGCTGGTTGGAGTAGACCTTGATTTCGGTCTGGCTCTCGGTGCGGTGGGCGTAGCGGCGTCCGCAGAGATGCACAAACGGGTCGCTGCTCAAATATGCCTTATAAATAAAGTAAGCGTCCTTCTTCGTCTTGCGGTCGAAGGTCACAAGACCCTTCTGGTTTTGACCGGGCTTGCCGCCCTCACCGCGACCGTCCGCACCGAAGTCGAAGCCGTTCCAGACGTGCATCGCCCAGATGTAGGGGCGCTCCGACCACATTTTGAGCATATGCTCGTGGTAGACGGTTTGGTAGCTTTCCGACCAGTCGCCGCACTCCGGGCGGGCGCTCTGGTAGGCGGGGTTTGCGTCCGCGCCGAACTCCGACAGACCGATGACGCGGTCGGGGTGGTTTTTGTGGAACGTGTCAAAAAATTCATCGTTTTGCTGCAATTCACCCAAGTACCAGCCGTAGTAGAGATTATAACTGCAAATATCGGGCAACTGCACAAACGGGTCGTTGGGGTTCAACATAAAAGCGTGCGCCATTGTGGTGGGGCGGGTACTGTCCAAGCGATGGCAGAGGTCGTTCAAAAGACGATGGTTCGCCGTCAGGTCTTCTGTCACGCCGGTGGTGACGGTAATCTCATTGGATAAGCCCCAGCAGATAATGGACGGATGGTTGTAGTTTTGCAGCACCAGTTCTTCCATTTGGCTCAGCGTGTTGGCAGTGGCTTCGGGCATATGCTCGGTGATGTAGGGAATCTCTGCCCACGCGACAAGACCGTATTTGTCGCACAGGTCATAGAAGTATTGCGTGTGCTGGTAGTGGGCAAGGCGCACGGTGTTGGCGCCTATATCCCGCAGGAGCTGCATATCTTCCTCATGCTCGGCAGAGGTCAGCGCATTGCCGAGTCCTGCGCGATCCTGATGCCGCGCCGCGCCCACAAGGCGGACATTTCTGCCATTGAGCCAGAAGCCTGTATCCGGCTTGAACGCGATTTTGCGACAGCCGAAGTGTACCGCCACCGCGTCACCGTCGGGCAGAGAAGCGGCGATACTGTACAGATACGGATCCGCCACGCCGTCCCACAGGTGGACGTTTTCAATGTGGAACACGGTCACAGCCTTGCCGCCCTGTACGGCGGCGGTCTGCTCCCCGACACCCTCGATGGCAAACAGAACCTCGGTGCCGTCGGGGGTGTTCTCACAGGCGGCTTCCACCGTGACGGCGGCACTGTGCAGATCGTCAGACACCTCCGGTGTCACGCGCAGGGCGGGCGCACCGTGGTTATCCAGCGCAAAGTGACTGTGCGGTACAATAAGGATATGTACATCGCGGTAGATGCCGCCATAGAAGGTAAAGTCCGCTTTCTGCGGGTAGACCGTGCGGTTGGCGCTGTTGTCCACGGTCACAGTCAGCGTGTTCTGCGCAGCCAGCGCGGGGGTCAGGTTGACGCGGAAGGTGGAATAGCCACCTGCATGGCGGGTCAGCTCCTGGTCGTTCAGGGTGACGACTGCCGTCATGGCGGCACCCTCAAATTCCAGCCAGACCTCCTCATCGTCGGCGTGTGCGGGGGCGGCGAATTCCTTGGTATAGGTGCAAATCCCGCGGAAGTAATCGTTGCCGCCATCGGTACCGTCGGCGGCGTTCCAGGTGTGGGGCAGGGTCACAGCCACCGGTGCCGCGCCGGGTTTTGTGAACTGCCAATGGGAATTGAAATTCAATGTGTTGCGCATACAAAACTCCTTATTCGTCTAAAGAAAATACCGCATAATTCTAAGTGCCGATACGGCGAGCGAGATGCCGTGCCGCAGCCGCCGGAACGGTGCTTAAGCCGTCAGGCGGGAATTGTGCGGTGCTGCCTTAACAATTAAATGTATAGTGACCGCTGCCGACCGTATGCTGTGTGCCATCCGGCAGAATGATTCTGGCGGTGGTATTACAGGGAATGTCGGCGGTTAAGATGAATTGTCCGCCTTCACGTTTCCAAGACACATATACGGTTCCATTCTCCGTTTCAAAGCTGCGCTTGGCCCACGTCAAGCTTTTGTCCGGCTGAGGATGAATCATAAGCCGCCGATAGCCTGTATCCTCTTGGTCTACGCCGCCGATGGTGCGGAACATCCAATCGTCTACCGTGCCGTAGGTATAATGATTGAAGCTCTCTTTTTTAGGCGTTCCATCGGGCTGATACATCTCCCAGCTTTCCCAAATTGTAGTGGCACCGCGCTTTACCTGTGCCAGCCACGACGGAGACTCTGTCTGGTACAAAAGCGTATAGGCGAGTTCGCGCTGCCCGCCGATGCAGAGCGCATCCAGCAAATAGGGCGTGGGCAAAAATCCTGTGTCAAGGCGGTCGCCGTTTGCGTGAATGATTTCTGCCAGCTTTGTACCGAATTTGTCCACCCATGCATCCGGCACAAGCCCAAAGACCAGCATCAGCACATAAGCACCCTGCCGTTCATACCTTAAAACACCGTCGGCCGTAATAAGTGCTGTCCGGATTGCGTGTTTCATCTTGTCGGCTTCTTCCTGATACCGAACAGCATCCTCTTCGCGCCCTAAAACGGCGGCAGCCTGTGCCATTTTGTGGACGACCAGCCAACCGAAAATCGGCGCTGTATAGGCAGAAGTTATAGCCATTGTGGCGAATAACTGTTCTTGAGGTGCTCCGGCAAGGCTGGGCACCAGCCACTCACCAAACTGGAATCCGGTGTCCCACAGATGTTCTTCCACTTCATCGGGCAGGGTGCTGTTCGGTGCGTGAATACGGGCACGGCTGATAACATAGTCGCACCAGCCCTTCATGCTGTCATACTGCTTTTCAAGGATGCGGATATTGCCGGTGACTTCGTACATGGCCATCGGCACCGTCACGGCAGCATCACCCCAACCGGCACTGCACACGGGACCGCCGCATCCGGTTTGCTCCCCCATTTGAATGCCGGCATAGTGGTAGATAGACACATCCGGAACCGTAAAGGGAATCGAGCCGTTTTCGCGCTGGTCCACACACAGGGATTGCAGCCACTGGGTCAGAAACGGCGTGACATCCTCATTCAGCAAGGCGGTTTTGGCATACAAAGAGATATCGCCGGTCCATCCCGCCTTTTCGCGTTGGGGACAGTCGGTGGGAATGGACAGCATATTCGCACACTGGCTCCATCGAGTGTTTTGGTATAAGCGGTTTAAATCTGCATTGGAACATGCAAAGGTTCCGGCATTTGTTTTTTCGGTAGAAAGAACGACAGCCACAAATTGATCGGCCATCGGATTTTCCACCCCGCTGACACGCAGATAACGGAATCCGTGAAAAGTGAACCGCGCCTCAAATGTTTGCGGCGTACCATCGGAAATGAACACGTCTTTTTGCTCGGTTATGCCCATTGCACTGTCGATGTTGTTGAAATAGTTTCCCTTTGCGTCAACTGCTTCAAAATGTTCTAACGTCACTGCTGCACCTGTCGGCAAATCCACAGTCACACGGGCGCGACCTGCGACGACCTGTCCAAAATCCACGATCGTCTCGCCCTTGGGGCTGGTATAAACACACTGTGCGGGCAATTCTTTTACGCAGATTACCGGGTCGTCAAACTGCGGGTATAAAACGGAATCGCTCTGTTTTGTATCTTTGACAGCGGGCAGCCAGTCAGCAGCAGTAAAACCGGGCATATCCCAGCCGGGCAAAGCCAGACGCGCGTCATAGAGTTCTCCATCAAAAATATCCGAGGCACGCACAGCGCTCTCGTGTGTCAGCACGCCTTCGTCGGAGCAAATACGGGTGTGTGTGCCATCGGTATTTTCAATTTCAAGTTGGAACAACACCGTATGGTCGGGCTGCAAGCCATCGATGGGCGGCTGTGTCTGCGGGCAGCAATACCAGCCGTCGCCGACTTCCATGCCCAGTACATTTTCGCCAATATGCAAAAGTGCCGTTAAATCGTAAGTCTGAAAGCACAACAAACCCTTGTAAGATGTGTGTTCCGGGGCAAACTCCCGCATATCGGGGCGTTTTCCGTTTACGGTCAGGCGGTAAACTCCCAAGCAGGTGGCATATAGCCGCGCACGGCGGGGTGCAGCGCTAAGAGTAAACGCACGACGAAACAGCGTGGCCGGCGGCTGTGTGCCGAACCCTTTTTTGCGCTGCACATAGGCGCGGGGTGTGCGCATCCAATCGGCTTTCCATTCATTGGAAGACAGTGAGGTTTCAAAGCTGCTTTCGGCAGTGGTATTTTCGCCATGATTATCCCATACAGTCACTGCCCAGCGGTAGAATGTTTGCGGTCGCAGAAGATCGGGACCGCAAACAAAAGCGTTGCATGCTGTTTCCACCCGCCCACTGTCGAAGCAAACCGTATCGTCTGCATAGATCCGTAAGCGATATGCGGCTTGCATTGTGTTCGGTTTTTCACTTTTCAGTTTCCAACCAAAATAGGGTTGCTCGGCAGAGTTGATGCCGAGAGGGTTCACACGATGATTCACGGAAAGAGCATAGAGATTCATAGGAAGCACCCATCTTTCTGTATTGTATACTCTACAGTATAAAGTGCTGCTTCCGCGCAGAAAACAAAATAAATGGCGTTTGCGTATACTAATTCGACTTTCTTTGGTAAAAAAGCCAAACAAAATACGCAAACGCCATTTTTTAGGCAATACCGCATAATTCTAAGTGCCGAAGCGCTGCCTAAACCGTAAGGCGGGCATTGTGCGGTGCTGCCTTTATTCCCTGTTTGCTCTTACATCGGGGCGGAAAGGATGTGTGTCAATTTTTCCTCGTCCTGCGGAAACTGGCACACGATTTTTCCCTTTCTCAGCAGTTCCTCATTCCCGGCTAACGCGGCGAACAGATATCTGGACAGGGTGGATTTCAGATTCAGCTTGTCGCCTTCCCGGGTACAAAACAGTACCTCCCCACGGCATTGCTGTACCGCCTCCAGAAAAGCGGCAAAATCTGTATGGCTGGTCAAGGTCATGGTTTGTTTCCTCCGTTATTGCGGTACTCCGTGGGGCTGCATCCTATTACCTTGCGGAATACGGCGGTAAAATAGCTGCGGGAACTATAATGCAGTTCCTCGCTGATTTGCTGCAGCGTTTTGTCTGTTCCTGTTAATTGAACACAGGCGTATTGTATTTTGGCGTGATTGATGTAATCTGTCATCCGCTGTCCTGTCTCGCGGTAAAATTTCTTTGTCAGATAGTAGGAAGTGTAACCCACCGCAGCGGCTATGTCATCCAGCAAAATGTCATCGGTCAGATGGCTATGCACATAGGCACAAATCTCCTGAACAGCATCGGATAGAGCCGGATTCATACGGCAGTCGTGGACGCGGTGAACGAAGTCCGATACCATTGCGCTGTTGACTTCAATCAGCCCTACGTCGGTACATTGTTCAATAGCACGGATGTACTGCACCTCCAGCTGTTTTGCAATGCGGGGGGAAAGCCCGCCCTCCATAGCAGCACGGGCACAAAGCGCCGTGAAAATAATAGCGGTATCTTTGTTTTCCCTCAGGGGATTGCCCAAATTATAGGCATCTTTATCAGCAAAACGTTCCATGCCTTTACTATTATCCGGATAGTAAATGTTTCCCTCGCGGATTCGCTGCATGATTTGTGCTTCCACCACGCGGGCACGGTCCGGATCCCAAGGGTAGGGGGACTTTTCCTTATCGGGAATTATGTTGCTTCGATTTTGCAGACGGATACTCCCTACATCCAGAGTTTCCTCATAGAGAACCCAATGCAGCATTTTGATATATTGATGCAGCGTAGATAAAGGCAAAATCGGAACCTGTTCCAATTTTTCCATAATGGTTGCGGTCAAGGACACCGACAGATTCATACCGCGCAAGCAATTTTGAAGAGTCTGCCAAGAAGCTGCGGCATCAAACACGGGTCCCAATATTACCAGATAGCCGGCATCATCGCCGTGCAATACGCACTCAGCGACCCAAAGCATACCGATAGGGTCGCTCATCAAAATGGGAGTATGGCTTTCGGGACCATGAGCAATAGCATAGTCGAGGCACTGCCCTAAATCCAGAAATAAACGGAACTCCTTCTCAGCCGGGCAGGTGCAGGTGTACAGCTGATTTTTCATCCCAAAGCACCATAAGCTCAGTCCGCAAGCGCTGTTCGCCATGTGGGCAAACAAATTGAGCCGTTCTTCGGCGATAGTTAAGACATGATCCACTGCGAGACCTCCTTTTGCGTTTCTACTACTGGTATTATAGCAGAACGCAGCCGCATTAGAAATAGCTATTTAGCGCTTGCAGAAGATAATTGGCGTTTTCCGGCAAACGAAGCCAAATATATTTCTCTTGCGCCAATTTTTGTCTGTTAAGATGACGAATCCTCTGATACAATAAGACCACAATCGATTGACACGGTAAGCCTCTACCACACAAGTTGAAGGAGAAATCATTATGACAAAAGAAGAAAAGCTGGCGCGCAAGCAGCAGCGCAAGGCCGAAAAAGTCGGTTTGGGCAAGCTGATTTTGTGGAACTCCAGTTCCTGTTCCGTAGCATTGTCCACACTGATGCTTAGCTATGCCACGTTCTATTGTACCGATGTACTGCAGCTTGCCCCTGCTCTGGTGGGCACACTGTTCATGGTCAGCAAAATTTTTGACAGCTTTACCGATATAGTTGCGGGCTTTATTGTCGACCGCACGCAAACCCGCTGGGGTAAGGGTCGCCCGTATGAGATTTTTATGTTGTTCCTGTGGCTGTCCACATGGCTGCTGTTCAGCTGCCCGACGAGCTTTGCTACCGCGGCCAAGTGCATCTGGATCTTCTGTATGTACACCTTTATGAACTCCATCTGCGTTACGTTCCTGAATGCCAACAATGTTGTGTACATGGTTCGCGCCTTCGAAAACAAGGAACAGCAGTCTAAAATCGTTGGTTACGGCAGTATTTTTACGATGGTCGGTGCCATGGTATTTAATGTCTTGTTCCCCACGGCAATGGCAAAGGTCGGAACCGATGCCGTCGGCTGGAGCCGTCTGGTCGGTATGATTGCTATCCCATTGACCGCAATCGGTATGCTGCGCATCCTTACCATTCCTGAAAAATTCACCCCCGTCTCTGAGAAAAATGGCGAACAGACACATCTTAAAGACCTGCTGCCTCTGCTGAAGGAAAGCCGCCCGGTTCTTATTATCTGCATGGTTCGTTTTGTACGGAGCATTGCCATGGGCTTGGGTGTCGGCACTTACTACTGGCAGTACGTCATCGGAAACCTTGGAATGATGGGCGTTGCCTCGGTGGTCACGATTCTGGTATTGCCGCTGGCTTTTGCCCTGCCCGGACTGCGCAAAAAATTTGGTATGGCCGGTATGTCTGTCATCGGTATTTTGGTAGGCTGCATCGGCTACCTTGCAACGTTCTTTGCAGGTGGCAACATGGTATTCTTTATGGTGGCGCTTCTGCTCGTTTCTGCCGGTGCCGTGCCGCTGAATATGATGTTCAATATGTTTATTGCCGATGTAGCTGACTACAACGAATGGAAAGGCTTTAAGCGTATGGAAGGCACGATGGGCAGCCTGACCGGTCTTTCCGGCAAGCTTGGCAATGCATTGGGCGGCTTCCTGATGGGCGTTTTGATGAGTGCTTCCGGCTATGTCGGTGGTGCGGATGTGCAGGTCGATTCTGCCATTATGATGATTCGTGTACTGGCATCCGTTGCTCCGCTGGCTCTCATGCTTGTTGTTGCTGTGATTCTGCGCTTCTACACTGTAGATAAGCAGATGCCCCAAATCAAACAGGATCTTGAGGCTCGTGCCGCTGCGACCACGGAAGCAGCCGCTGAATAAAATACTGGCAATACCGCATAATTCTAATGCAGGCAACAAGAAACGACTTATGAACATCCATTCCACAGCAAATCGGGTAAACAATTTTAAGCATAACTCATCCCCTCAAAATAAGAATTGAGGGAACAGGCAGGGACTGGACACCCACTGAAAGATTGAGTAGTCTGTCTCTCCAAAGATAAGTTTACAGGGTTCTAAGCCCTACTTGTTTGTGCTTGAAAGGGTATCCGGCACACATAACTATGCAGAGCGATTAAACACAATCGTATCCACTCACCTCTACGTGCTCTGTAGTGTGCCTGCTCTCTCAAGCAAATTATATCAAATTCAACCATGCTGCGTACAGTACAAACGCATTTCATTTCTTGTTTGTACCTTGAAGCGCAACGGAAAGGTATGGTCATAATTAATTATGAAAAATCACGGAATGAACCCGTATCTCCCAAGCTGGGAGTATGTGCCGGACGGTGAACCGCATGTGTTTGGCAAACGTGTCTATATCTACGGCAGCCATGACCGCTTTGCCGGATATGCTTTTTGCCAGAACGACTATGTATGCTGGTCAGCCCCGGTGGATGACTTGACTGATTGGCAGTACGAGGGCATCATCTACACCCGCGCCGAAGCTGTCCATAACGAGGATGGCCGTCAGTGCCTGTACGCCCCCGATGTGACCTGCGGTCCGGATGGACGCTACTACCTCTATTATGCGCTGAACGAAACCTCTGCCATCTCGGTGGCTGTCTGTGATACCCCCGCAGGGAAATATACCTATTACGGGGATGTTCATTACCCGGATGGCACGACTTTGGGCGCACGCCCCGGTGATGAGCAGCAATTTGACCCCGGTGTGCTGACCGAGGGGGAAACCACATGGCTATACAGCGGCTTCTGCCCGCCGATGATGCCGGGTCGCACAGGGGCACTCTGTTATCGCCTTGCGCCCGATATGCTGACTGTTGAGCAAACCTATCCGGCTGTTGTACCCGGTGCCCAGACTGCAAAAGGAACGGGCTTTGAGGGACACGCATTTTTCGAGGCAAGCAGTATCCGCAAAGTGGGGGATAAGTACTATTTTATCTACTCGTCCGAGTTGAGCCATGAACTGTGCTATGCTGTCAGTGACAGCCCCTGCCGCGGCTTTGTTTATGGCGGCACATTGGTAGATAATGCCGATTTAGGCTTGTGTGATACGGCGCGGTATTTTACGGGCAACAACCACGGCAGTATCGAACAGATAAATGGGCGCTGGTATGTGTTCTACCATCGCCACACGAACAGCAGTATGTTCTGCCGTCAAGGCATGGTGGAACCGATTGAAATTTTGCCGGACGGGCGTATCCCGCAGGCGGAAATCACAACAAGCGGACCGAGCGGCGCTCCCTTGCCGGCTGTCGAATTGCGTGAACTGCCCGCCTATGCCGCCTGTAACCTGTATATGACGCAGCCGCCGCCGGTCAATGCCGAGGTCGGGCAGAATCCGTTCCCGTACATCACGCAGGACGGCGCGGATGTCATGCCGGAAAGTGAAAGTAAACCGGAAGCATATATCTGCAATTTGACTCCCGGTACGGTAGTTGGATTCAAATATCTGAATTTTCAGAATGTCACGAAAGTATCGGTCAAGACGCGTGGTATGTGCTATTATGGCGGCTTTGACGTACTCCTCACTGCGGATGGTGAGCCGATTGGCACGGTTTCCGCGGCAAGAGGGAACGAGTGGACATGGCAGACAACGGAACTGGCAATCCCTGATGGAATCAGTGCCATTTATTTCCGCATGAAGGGCTATGGAACACTGTCGTTGGCCGCCGCGAAGTTTCATTGAGAAAGGAACAAATCCATGCTGGAAGATTATCAAAATAAGGTCTGCGTTGTAACGGGTGCAGCCAGCGGCATCGGCAAGGCACTGTGTGAAAAACTGGTGGCACTGGGCGCACAGGTATACGCACTGGATCGCAATAAAGCAGATATAGAGGGCTTGTCAGCCTTTGTTGAAACAGACTTGTCCGATAAAGGAAGCATTGATGCGGCCTTTGGCGTTTTGCCGCAGGTGATTGACCGATTCTTCGGCGTGGCGGGTCTGTCCGGGGCGCGGACAAGTTACTGGCTGACGTTCACAGTGAATTTTATAGCAAACAAGTACATGACCGATACCTATTTGGAAAAACGCATTCCGTCCGGCGGCAGCATTGCCTATGTGACAAGCTGCGGTGGTCTGATGTGGGAAAAATGGCGCAAAGAGTATGTGAAAGTTATGGACTGCAAGACGTGGGATGAAATGGTTGCATTTATGAAGTCAGTTTCTCCTAAGGATGGCGTGGGTGTTATGGCCTACACCCTCTCCAAGCGTGCCATGAACTACTACACCTCGCTGAAAGCCGTGGAGCTTGGAAAGCGCGGAATCCGTGTGAATGCATTGCTGCCGGGTTCCACCGACACCGGCATGAAAAAAGAATTTGAGAAAATGGCCGGCGGGCAGGATAATCTTATCAAAGAAAACGGCGGCGCAGGACGCCTTGCCACCCCACAGGAGATGGCTGATCCGCTGCTGTTCCTTAACAGTGGTATGGCCGCCTTTGTTTCCGGATTGTTGCTGATTGCAGATATGGGTCACAACTGTGAAAAGACGCTGGGATTCTGCAACAATCAGTTGGATGTTCCCGCAGCACTGAAACTGTATAACACAAAGTTTTTTCAGAACAAGTTGAAAACCAAACAGTGATAATGGAATAATGAAATTTTTGGGATGAGGTATGTGGCCATTCGGATGCTGAACAGGTTTTAGCAGTGAAATCAATCGCAGGTGGATTGCCGTCTTGAATTGTGAATGCTGTGTAAACAATTAGCACTTGCTGTTGACGGAGTGCTAATCATCAGTGTATACTAAATTTGCAGATATGTTCTGCACCAGCACCTTTACAACTGAATACACAGCATAACAGGTACTTTACTTTCCCGGTGGGGCGCACAGCAAGGTCAAGGCAGACCCTAACCCACGGCAGGGAGAGGACATAATGATACTCCAGATGCCCCACAGCTTCAGATGGGGTGACCGCGCAGGGGTTGGAATCAGTAAGATCCTTGCAGAGTCAGTGTACGGTCGTTGCCAGCGGCTTGCCTGTTATGTTCCCATGTCTGGGGGCGAGCGGCAAATTAGACATTTTTCTTCAGCATTTATTTTGATGTACACGGTCTCCTTTATTATTTACATGATCGTGTAATTGACGCCAGTATGCGTATTATTTGATTTTTATTGAATTTACATCAAGATTTGCGGGGAAAGTGTACCCTTACGCCCGGATAGCACAGAGATAATATATAAGAGCCCGGAGGGCCTTACCAAATCGGTAAGGTTCTCCGGGCTCTTTTTTCTCCCCCGGAAAGTGTATTCAAATGGGGTACACAGAATAACGATACAGCACGGAAAGGAAGTGAACTTATGATTAGACCAATTCTGAAAGATTGTGCGAAATACGCACGAGGACCGCCGAAGTGAATCAGAACCGATTCACTATCTTGGATCAAAACCGAAAAAGTGAATCAAATCTGATTCACTCCCAAAACTCGCCCAAACAAGCCCCGTGTGGGGCAGATACTCCGCGTCGCACACGGATGCGACATCACCCGCAAAACCGCCGTTTGGCGCGCTTGTGGGGCTGTGTGGCGGTGTGAGCCGTACAACTTAACACTAGAGAGTAAAACTTACTACACACAAAAAGACGATGGTATGAGATAATAGATATATGCCAAACAAGAAAGGATGATGCAAATGACTTTTACAAAACTTCCGAAAGCAATCTCCGCCGAAGAACTCCTCTCCACGCCGGTGCCGCCGGTCAAGTGGATCATTCCCGGTCTGCTCCCAGCCGGTCTTGCACTGTTTGCTGGCCCAAGCAAGGCAGGCAAAAGCTGGTTGACCTTGTGGCTGTGTTTGCAGATCGCGCAGGGTAATCCTGTCTGGAATCGAGAAATAGAGCCACGCACCGTTGTTTATTTCTCGCTGGAAGATACATTTAATCGTTTGCAAAACCGCATTTTCCAGCTTATCGACGGCGGAGATGCCCCAGAGCGTCTGATTCTCCAAACGGAATGTCTGAGTATTGGGCAGGGCTTAGAGGAACAGGTAGAATCTTTGATTCATACATACTGCGACGTTGGCTTGATTGTCATCGATACACTTCAAAAAGTGCGTGTGAGCGATGGAAACGGAGGAATGTATGCAAACGACTATAAAGAAGCGGGGGCATTGAAAAAGATTGCCGACAAGTATGGCATCTGCATATTGCTGATTCACCACTTGCGCAAGCAAACTGCATCCGACCCTTTTGACCAGATTTCAGGCTCCACAGGTCTTATGGGTGTGGCAGATACCAGCTGGGTTATGCAGCGCAAGCGAATGAGCCAAACTGCTGACATTTTGCTTACCGGACGCGATATGGACGATAGAACGCTGCATTTGCGGGAAGAAAATTGCATCTGGACTTTGGAAGATGAAGAAACCGCAGAGGAACGGGAAATTAAGGCTGTGCCGGAATACTTGTGGAAAGCAGCGGAGTACATCGAAAGTATAGGGAATTGGCAGGGAACGGCATCTGAATTACTTGCAGCGGCAGGTATTGAAAATGCCAAGCCGAACCAGTTCACTTACAATATGGCCAAGTATTTTGATAAAGTATTTGAACCGAAAAACATCCGATATAAAACCCATCGAAAAAACAAGGTTCGCCTTTTGAACTTCTATGGTGACGATGGTGACGGTGGTGACGATGATATTGACATAACTCAATTATCGGGGTGGGGTATCCCAGAAAGACCGTCACCATCGTCACCATCGTCACTCGGAGCGCTTGAGGGAAGCAAGCATGGGCGAAGTGTTGCCACAGGGCAACCCGCCGAAAAGCCTACGGGGACAGCCCCGAACCCCTGTGAGACTGCGAGCGCATGAGAAAGCGCAGCGTCGGAATCAACGTCCGCGTCAGCGTCACTGAAAAGAAAAAGGTGACGATGTTGGCTCGGAAGTGCGGCTTGTCACTTTCGGAATACTTACGCCAACGCGAACTGGAAATTGAAATGAACAAACAATTCCATAAAGGCATTTAAGATCAATCGATACGGGTGTCCAATATAATGAAATTTCTTGCACTTAAAACCTTTGAATATTTTTAATTATGTTACTGTTGAGTTTTCTCTAATTGTGCAAAAATGAAAGTTATCGGCACAATTCAATTAGCAACTCTGTTGACAATTTGAGTTCGTCTTGTGTGTAATTGCGAGTTGGGTCTGGGTGATCAATCAAATTACGTATGAAAGTAGGAAGTGTCTGATAATTTGTGGTATGGTGATTGTTAGGATTGGTAAATGAAGAAGACTTGCCATGTAGTGAGGGATTGAACAATGCAGTTTGGTTAGCTATGTAGTTATCACAGTCTTTTACAGTCGAACACTCGGTTTTATTTTGTAAATATCCGTACAATTCGATATGATAGTCTACCGAAAGAATTCCGAATGCAAGGTAGTTTGTTTCTGCAGATGTAATAGTCGGTAATACGGTAGGAGTTGTAATATTCCTTGAACAAACAGTACCATTATTGTCACTAAGCACAATAATTAAGATATTATCTCTATCCTCTAGTGCTGAACGAAGTACATATTCAGAATGGGTTGCGATAATCATTTGTGTATCTGGAGAACCATTTCTGTCGAAAAGACTACGATAATAATTCAAAACTTTTTGTTGCCACTTAGGGTGCATACTCAGTTCTGGCTCGTCAACCAAAGCAATCCCACCAGACATACTATTTATATTCTTTAACAGCTGAGCTCCACGAAAGACAATTTGCTTTTCGCCTGTACTTAAATTATCAACAGGAATTTTACGCGCATGCTTTTCAAAGAGAATTTTAATTTCTTCGAGATTAGTGTTGTCCACACCACTAAACTTTACAGTATCGAAGAAGTCATTGAACGCCTTTTCAAATCTATATATCTTGGATGTGAGCCTAAACGTATTATAGGACGTTCCTACCCCAGACTTGGTTATTTCCATCCACTTGGAATTATCTTGGGTATCTATGTCAACGATTAGTTGCTTAATTGATGTGAAATCATCCTGTGAATCATTTTCATATTTTTCGGAATCCAATTGTTGTGTTGTTGTAGAACGCACTTTTTGGGTATTAAATCCCGATCTTGCTTTTGAATATGAAAAACCGTAGTGCCGTATATCTGCTTGGTCTGACTCTATCGATTGAGGACTGTTGTTTCGATTGGTGCGAATCATTTCCGTCTTTCCATCAATTTCATTTTTTCGAAAATGAAATCCCAATTGAGGATTATCATCTGGATTTGGTGCAATAGTATATGGTATGCCATCGGCTATGTAGTTTATATACTCAAATGGCTCAATCGATCCAAGGTTGAGAAATGTGGATAATGTTTCAAGGACTGTTGTTTTTCCAGTACCATTTTCTCCCGCTAGTACAATAGTATCATAGATTGTGCCATCAGGCTTGGTAAAGTCAAGCTCCAAATTGCCCAAGATGGCATGATTATGCCATTTTATTTTTTTAATCATTTTTTTCTCCTGTCATCTTAATACAATGTATACCTTGGATATATGACAATTCTACCACTATGTTGGCATTAATGCCACCCATTATGTATCAATAAGATAAATTGTACAGTGATATATTGAATTTATGAAAACGTAGAGCAAGGAAAAGGACGTTAAATAACCAGCGGCACCGTCAGCAATGGCGGTGTCGTTTTTGTCAGTAATAGGTAGAATTTTGGGTGAAAGATTGTTGGGTGTGGTGATAGCTTTCTGTCGCAGTTGTCGGTATGCTTTGTAGTACCGCAAGTCAATAAAACATACAAAGGAGCGTTGAAAACAATGGCATCTATCAGAAAACGCGGCAGTAACAGCTACTTAATTGTGGTATCTCGTGGGTATGACTACGAGGGCAACAGGCTGAAATCTGTGCAGAAAACAGTCAAGCCGCCCAAGGAGTATACTCCCAAGCAAGCGGAGAAGTGGGTAAAGGAGCAGGCAATTCTATTTGAACGCGAGGTTCAACATACGCCTGAACCCATCAACCGAAGCATAGCGCTAGCAAAGTACATCGAGCATTGGACGGCTGACATAGGACCGAAGAAGCTGGCGGACTCTACATACCAACGAGATTTGCAGGATATTCGGCGCATTCTGCCGACGCTGGGCAACTATAAACTGACCGATTTGCGTAAAGAGGTTATCCGGAATTTTTACGAGGAAATGCGGCACACGCCGCGTCTGGACGGCAGAGGAAATCTATCCGAGAAGTCAGTCGAAGGTTTACACAACACGCTGTGCGGCATCCTATCGGCGGCTGTGGACGAGGGATACCTTACTCACAATCCCGCATGGAGATGTTACAAACCGAAAGGACAAAAGAAAGAGCGCCCGGTGGCTGACGAGGAAACCGTAAAGAAACTGATTACAGCGTTTGAAGGTCAGAGTATGAAATACGAAACCTATTTTAAGTTGGTACTGGCAACAGGCTTGCGGCGCGGTGAAGCCTGTGGGTTGAAGTGGAGCGACATTAACTGGAAAAAACGGACGATTCATGTACAACGCGGAGTCGTGAAGTTGAGCCATCAAGAGTCCATCACGAAAGACCCTAAGACGACCAGCGGTGATCGTATGGTCTACTTGAGCAAAGAAATGTGCCAACTACTCAAGGCGTGGCGGAAAGAGTGTGAGTGGGATAGGCAGCAGACCGCGAACGAAACCGTATCTGAAGATGACTACCTGTTCCGTCAGCCTAATGGAAAGCCGATGAATCCCTGCACATTTACCTATCGCTTTAAGCTGATATTGAAAGCCAACAGCTTGCCGCTGGATTTGAATGTGCATAGCTTACGGCATACGAACGCCAGCCTGCTGATTGCGCAGGGTGTTGACGTCCGCACCGTGGCCAGTCTATTGGGTCATGCACAAGCGAGTACAACGCTGGATATTTACTCCCACGCATTTGACAAGAACAAGCGTGAGGCACAGCAAAAGCTCGGAAAGGTGATTGGATTATGAGAAAAATCAAGCTGACCCGCGCCAACAAGATTATCCTGATAACTGCTTTGGGCGATTATTACTACCTACAAAGAGCCAATAATACAGGCTGGCAGGAAACTGGTTACATGATACTCAAAGTGGATTCTCTCTCAGCCGGTAAAAAAACAGTTTTCACCAGCGAGGAAATCCGCCTCGCAAGAACAGCCGTAAATCAGCTGCGAAACAAGAAAATTAAGCAGGGGCAGTACACAGACGCGACAGATGATATGCTGCTGAAGCTGATTTAAAGCGGAAATAGAGTAAACAAAAAATCACCTTGCAAACTACATTGCAAGGTGATTTTTTGGTGCGCCTGAAGGGATTCGAACCCCCGGCACCTGGCGTCGGAGGCCAGTGCTCTATCCAGCTGAGCTACAGACGCAGATGTATGAAAAATCGCTTTTCAGCGGTTCTCAACATATGAAATTATCGGGAAAAATCGGTCAATTTCCAATAGTGGTCAATTCGTGGTCTGACTACCGTTGACCACCGCGTTTTTGTAAGTGCAAACAACGCTGTATCGAACAAAAACGAGCCTAAAACCTGCCGTATCGCAGTAGTCGGAGGCCAGTGCTCTATCCAACTGAGCTACGGACACAGGTTTATGAATTACTGTCAAACAGAGCCAAGGCCCTGAATGCCTTTATAGTATACCAAATCCGGGAGCAAAATGCAAATGTTTTCTTGAAAAATCTCGTGTCATATTCTAATCTGTCGGGGACATACCATTTTGAAAAAGCAGCGCTTCGCTCTGAAGCCTATGCCCATCGTTAGGGCTATGCCGGCGGCTGGCTTTTTGCCCCGCAGACCACACCTGCCCGTGCCGGTCTGATCTTCTACCCGGGCGGCAAGGTTGAGTGCACAGCCTACGCGCCGCTGCTGCATGAGCTTGCAGAGGACGGCACAAAAAAGACCCGGCATCCGCAGCAGGCGGGAGCCGGGCAGGAAAATCAATCCTCGAGGGATTCCTCTAAGATGGCAACACAGCGCTTCATCGAAGCGTCAAATTCGTCGTCGTTATTATTCTGGAACAAAATCAGATTGTCCTTGTGCTGCGGGTCGGCGAGGTTCTCCGGGATGGCAAAGTTGCACCGGCGCAGATACTCATCCCAGTGAGCCAGCTTCCAGGTGTCGCGGTCCGAGTTGCGCTCGATCATTCGCTGGTGGACGACCTCGGGCGAGGTTTCGACCCAGATGACGGCCAGCGTCGCGCCCTTGGCGGCCAGCTTGGCCTTCAGGTCTGCGATAAAGGCGTTGTCGCGCACCTCCTGGGTGAACGGCGCATTGATCAGGACAATATCGTCGTAGTCCAGTGCCTCCATGGCCAGGTCCAGAACGCAGTCATACTCATAATCGCGGATGTTCTGCTGGAAAAACGCGCTGCTGCGGTCATACGGCTGCCCGGCAACCTTGAAGATCTGCTTGGAGAGGACGATGAGCGTGTCCTTGTCGAGGTAGACAATGTGCTTTAAATTTTTAGCCAGCGCCTTTGCCACGTAGGTCTTGCCGCAGGCGGGCGGGGAGGTGACAAGGATGAGTTTTTTCTCCATGAGGAACCCTTCTCTTTGTTAAGCATTACACGCTTTGCGTATGGTTGTATTATACGACAATAATTTAACATAGTCAACGAACCAATCCGCAAAAAGGACAGAATACCCGTTCTGTACGAAGAAGTGCGCGGTTTACAGTGGAAAGCAGAGCAAAACGCATGGACATTTGTGCACAGTCTGCACGATTGGTGCGCAAAGAAAAGCGCGGCCCATTGAAAAGGCCGCGCTTGAAGTTATGAGGTGTAGAGATTGCAGGGGCGAACCATGTTCGCCCGCGGCAGGGGGCAGTGATTGCGTCGCACCTGCAAGCTGTTTCCGATAGGTACGGCACATCAATCCCTGCGCAGCCTCCTGCCCAGCAGATAATATCCGGCCCAGTCCAGCTTGCCGAACAGGGGAGAGCCGTTCCGCCTGGCCTCGGCCATGACCCAGACAAGGCGGATGCTGCGCCAGCGGCAGGGCAGGTAGTAGGCGCTGTAGCAGCCTTCAATGCGCATCCGCTCCAAAAGGGCGTGCAGCCACGGGCTGCGCAGGGCGGCATAGGCCTTGTCCCGGCGCACGGCCCTGCGCTTGGCGGGGTCGCGGCGCAGGATGTCCGCCACGCCCTCGGCGTAAACGGTCAGCTCGGCGCGGTGCAGGGGGCGCATATCCTCCTGCGGGCAGTGCGCCGCGTAGCACGCCTTGTTCAGCCGGGCAAAATGCTCGGGCCAGATCTTGCAGTAGTCGGCGTGGTATTTCGTCGAGAGTGTTCCCTCGCGGCTGCAATCGTAAAACGTCAGCGGTGCGGTCAGGATAGTGTAGGCAAAATCGGGGGCAGTCCTGCCCAGCAGGTCGATATAATCCAATACAAATTGTAAATCTTCGCCTAGAGTATACTGTCTGTTAAATGCAAGCTGCTGTGCCGGCGCGGTGCGGTAGAGCTTATTCCACGGCATGGCCAGCAGACAGTCAAGCCAAAGCCGCGCCAGCATATTCTGCGGGCGGGTGGCAGTATCCAAAGTTACTGTTGCAGCGTCTTGCTCGTCAGTGGTGTAGTGCCAGAGCACAAAGCTCTGCGGCGCAGTGTTCTGGGCGTCAAGCGCCGCCTGCAAAGCGCCGGGGCGCAGCGCGTCATCTGCGTCGAGAAAGACAAGGTACTCGCTGTCCGCCGCAGCCAGTCCGGCGTTGCGCGCGGCGGACACGCCGCGGTTCTCCTGATGCAAAACCGTCACGCGGGGGTCTCTGGCGGCCCAGGCGTCGCACAGACCGCCGCTTTCGTCGGGACTGCCGTCATCCACGAGAATACAGTGCAGCCCGCCTGCGACCTGCTGGGCCAGAACGCTGGCCACACAGCGGTCCAGTGTCGCAGCGGCCTTGTAGACCGGCACGATCACGCAGAGGGTCGGCTTGCTCACTGGGCACCTCCGTTTTCCGTCACATCGCGCACGATGCGCACAAATTCCTCATAGTAATGCGCGGTGGAAAACTCCCTGCCGCGCGCCGCGCCCGCCGCGCCCATCTCGGTGCAGAGGGCCGGGTGCTCGTACAGCATACGGATGCTCCACGCAAGCTGGTCAGTCACAGTGTCGCCGCGCTCCACCAGCACGGCCTGGCTGCCGGCCAGATACTCCGGCATACCGCCGCTGCGGGTCGCCAGCACGGGGCGTCCGCAGGCCATCGCCTCCACGGCCACAAGGCCCGCGGCCTCCTCCACCAGCGTGGGCACGCAGCACAGGTCGGCCAGGCGGTAATAGTCGGGCAGGTCCTCATTGGGGATGTAGCCCGTGAACTGTACGCGGTTGCCCAGACTCTTGGCCTGCTGCTCCAATTTGCGCTGGAACGCGCTTTGCTGGGTGCGGGCGAAGAAGGGGCTGCCCACGATCAGCAGCTTGATGTGCGGCTCATGCAGCGCGGCAATGGCCTCCATCAGCTTATGAATGCCCTTGTCCGGGTCGAGCCGTCCGCAGTAGAGCACGACGAAATCCTCGTCGGTAAAGCCGAGCTGCGCGCGCAGCGTTTTGGATGCCGGGCCGGGGCAGAAGCGGGCCGTGTCAATGCAGTTGTGCAGAATGTAGGCCCGCTGCGGGTCAAGGGTGCTGGATTGCAGGTAATCCTCGCGGATAAAATCGCTCAGCGCCAGCACGCCGCCGTAGATGTCGTCCATCACGGGGGTGCAGGTCGTCTGGCCGTGCAGATGTGCCAGACAGCGTTTGCGGCCAAACATACGGCTGATGGCGCTGCACTGGGTCAGGTTTCCGCCCTCGGCCACGATCAGGTCGGGCGGCGGCAGCTCCAGTGCCAGCGAGAGCTGAACCTTCTGGTACCACGGGTCATAGGGCGCGGCGATCCCGGCGCACCGCTCCAGAAAGACCATCGGCCAGTAGCGGCGGTGGCCGCCCGGGCGGTTGATGTAGAGCATCTTCGTATGCTGCCAGCCCTCGGCGGCGCGGCGGGCGGCATCGTCGGTGACACTGGCGCACAGCAAATCAAGCTGCCCCTGCTTCTCGTTCTCGCGGATCAGGTGGGTCAGCAGCGTCTCCACCGCGCCGCCCTGCACCGCGGGGACCGGCAGATCCGGCGGCGGCACCAGCAGCACGCGGGGACGTCTTTCCTTGTCTAGCTTCAATAACGCCAATGTGGGCTCCTTAGAATGTGGATTTTGAACAAAAATACCGCCGCGCACGTAGGGGCCGGGCATGCCCGGCCCGCGGCTTCACGTCAGAGGGCGCTTTTGGGCAGGCTGCGGGCCGGACATGTCCGGCCCCTACAGAGCAATGGACTTATTTGATCGGGCACAAACTCTGTGCGCTCATCATCGACCAGCGGGCGGCGCTCAGCTTTTCGGTCATCTTCATGTTGCGGCAGTTGGGCAGGTAGCTGATGAGCCCCTGCATCAAAAACTGCTCCTTGCTGATGGCCTTGACCAGCTCGGGCGTCGGGGACTGGCGCACCTTCGCGCAGAGGAACAGATACCGCCGCCAGCAGGCCGCATAGGCTGCGTCGATGACCGCGCGGTCCGCGTGGTTCTCAACATAAAAACGATAGCGGTCCGCCAGACCGTCCACGGCGTCGAACGCCTCCGGGCGTATGTTCGTGCGGCAGATGCTGCCGTTGCGCAGGCGGTAGTGATAGAGCGGCTTGTCGATGCAGACGACCTTGTCGCAGCGCCAGAACAGGCGGTGTGCGACGAAATCATCCTCATGCAGGCGGCCTTCGGGGTAATGCAGCAGTTTCCAGACCTCGGCGCGGTACATCTTGTTCCACGCGACGGTGTAGACCGTGCCGTAAGGGGTGTAAAACTCGTTCAGCAGGTCCTTGCCGCAGAAAACACCCTCCTGCGTGGGGCGTGTGAAGTAGGCCGGGTCACAGCTCTTGCCGTCCTCCTGCACGTCCTCGACAGAGCAGAGGGACATATAGGCGTCGTGCTCCTCGCATGCGTCATACAGCGTCTGCAAAAAGCGCGGCAGAACGACATCATCGGAGTCAATAAAGGAATAATAGCGGCCCTTGGCGGCGTCGATGCCGGCGTTGCGCGCGGCGGACAGGCCCTGGTTCTCCTGATGGATGACCCGCACGCGCTCATCACGGGCGGCGTACTTGTCGCAGACCTCTCCGCAGCCGTCGGTGGAGCCGTCGTCGATGAGAAGCACCTCGATGGGCACATTGATCTTCTGGGCCAGAATGCTCTCGATGCACTCGGCCAGGTAGGGCTTCGTGTTGTAGATCGGCACGATTACACTGATCGCGATATGTTCCATAATTTATTTCCCCTTCCTCGTATGCAGGCGTCCCCAGGCAGCCGCCGCGCCGTAGGTCAGCGTGGGGCTGGCGCAGAACGCGGCAGCCCGCAGCTTCTCGCCCAGCGGCAGGTATTTGCTTGCCAGTATGTCGGGCAAAACGGCATCCAAATGCTTTTTGTGCGCCATAAACTTTGGCCTGACCTCGGGCAGGTTGCCCGCCGCATCGGACTGGCACCAGAACTGGTAAAAGATCTTCCAGTACCGCACAACGGCCCAGTCGTAGTACTCCTCGCGCCCGGGACGGGCCGAGAAGTATTGCAGCCACTCCCAGTACATCCGCAGGTCGTCGGTCTTGCGCGGCGGAAAGCCCGCCGTTGTGATCTGCCCGGCGCGGGTGCGGTAATGGTAAAGCACATCGGTCAGGCAGTTGCAGCGCTCCCCCTCAAATACACGGTGCAGCACGCTGGCATCGTCACCGAAAAGCATCGTCTCATCGTAATGAATGCCCTTTTCCTTAAACAACCGCGCGTCGAACAGCTTGTTCCAGCTCAAAGGTCCGTAAAAGCTGCCGGTCTGGAACGCCTCAAGCAAAAGCTCCTGCGCATCGCGCACACCGCCCTGACGGATCGTGACCATGCGGCCTTCGATTTTTTTGCCGTCGGCGTCGATGCAGTCGCCCGCGCAGGCAGCCAGCCGCACGCCATCGACCTGCACGGCGCTGTACAGCGTTGCAAACATGGTCGGTTCTATCAAATCATCGGAATCGACCATGCCGATGTAGTCGCCGCGGGCGTTGTCCAGCCCGGTGTTGCGGGCGTGGGCCGGGCCGCCGTTCGGCTGGTGGAACACCCGGATGCGGGCATCCTCCTGTGCCAGCGCGTCGCAGACCGCAGCGGAGCCGTCGTGGCTGCCGTCATCGACAAGCAACAACTCAAAGTCGGTGAACGTCTGGGCCAGAATGCTCTCCACAGCCGGGCGCAGGTACGGCCCTGTGTTGTAGACTGTGGAGATTATGCTGATTTTGGGATGGTCGGACATAGGCTTTTCCTTATATAAATGAAGAAATTTCTCGGCCCCCTCTGCGAGGGGGTTCCCGCCGCAGCGGGTGGGGGAGAGAGCCTTGCGGCAATCCGAAGCATTTCGGGCTGTGGCAAGGTTCAACCCCTCCGGCCCTGCGGGCCACCTCCCCTGCTAGGGGAGGCAAGAGGCGGTGTCACAATAAATTTTGCTTCGCCATCGTATACCCCGCCAGCAGCCCCGGCCAATTGCACGCCACGCCAATGCGGTACGGCACGGCCAGAAGCCTGTTCGGGTCATTCCGCAGGCGTTCCCGCAGGGCTTTGCGGGCAGCGGGGTCGGCTAAAATTTCAGCAAACAGCGCGCGGCGCTCTGCATAGGACAGCGTGCCCTTACAGCCGGTCAGCAGACCGTACTGGTTCAGGCAGGCCCGCAGACGGCTCGCGGCCTCATAGGGGGCCGGGTCGATGCCGTTTTGCCGCAGCAAATCGGCCAGCGCCGGGCGGGTCACGCGCTCGGCGTCCAGCAAGTCCCCCCGCAGTCGGCGGGACAGACTGCCGGCCTCGGTATCATACTGCTTATAGTATACACCATCCAGACAATAAATGGCAGAGGTATTCTGTAAAAATTGTATGTTAAACAACACGTCCTCGTTGATGGCAAGGCGCGCATCAAACCGCACCGCCCCGATGGCCGCGCGGCGGAACAGCTTGGGGTAGGGCGCGGCCAGCAGCCCCGTGTCTAACAGCAGGGGGGAGAGCGCACTGCCGAGAGCCTGTAAGTCCGGGCAGAACCCCGCGGGCAGGTAGTCGGTGGGCTTGACCGCACCGCTGCTTTCCCGCGTAAGGCCGAACAAAATCATGTCGGCGTCGGTGGTCAGGGCGTCCAGCGCGGCCCACAGACCGGGTAAAAGCGCATCGTCGGCATCCAAAAACAGCACCCAGTCCCCGTACGCGGCGTCCAGCCCGGTATTGCGGGCCGCACCCGCGCCGCCATTTGCACGATGCAGCGCCCTGACGCGCGGATCGGCGGCTGCCAATTCGTCACAGAGGACGCCCGTGTCGTCGGGGCTGCCGTCGTCGACGAGCAGGACCTCCAAATCGGCGGGCGCACCGGTCAGGGCACTGTCCACCGCGCGGCGCAGCGTGGCCGCGGCCCTGTAGCAGGGGATGATGACGGAAATGCTCACGGGTGCTCCTCCTGCAAAATGCTTTCGTAGATGTGCAGTAAATCAGCGGCGTTGCGGGCCGCATCATGGGTCTGCAGTGCGCGGGCACGAGCCGCCCGGCCCATGGCCGTACCGCCGTCGGGGCTGTGCAGCACCTGCAAAACGGCGCGGGCCAGCGCGTCGGCGTCCAGCGCATCGCCGTACAAAAGACCCTCGGTGCCGTTCGCCAGCATCGAAGGAATACCGCCCACGGCGCTGGCGACGCAGGGCAGGCCCAGCAGCATGGCCTCGCCTAAGCTGTTGGGACTGTTCTCGCAGCCGGACGGCAGCAAAAAGGCGTCTGCCTCCAGATACGCCTGCCGCATGGCCGCGGCATCCAGCGGCCCGGTGTAGCGGATGTGCTCCGTCACGCCCAGTTGTGCGGCCAGCCGCTTGCAGTAGAGCTTGTAGGGGAACATTCGGTCAATGACCGGGCGCAGCAGCGGGCCCTTGTCCAGCGGCGGCCAGCCCGCAATGCGCAGCTCGGCGTCACCGTACTCGGCCAGAACGGCAGGCAGCGCCTTGATGACGGTATGCAGGTTTTTCAGCGGGTAGTTGCCCTGGGGCAGCAACAGCACCGGCGCGGCGGCAAAGTCCCGCGCATGCCACAGCGTACCCGTATAAAACAGCGGACGCAGTGTCTCGTTGCAGGGGTAGTAGCGGGCGTGGGGGGCCAGCGCGGCGCAGGCGGCGCGGTCAAACGCCGTGCGGCCCGTCACATAGCGGGCGTCGGCCAGCGCTGCGGCCTCCTTTGCGGCCAGTGCGTCAAAGCTCGTCTGCATATTGTCGAGCAGCTCGCCGGGAATGATTTTATCAATGGCGTGCCACAACGCACCGGAACGGCGGTATTTTTCGGGCACGCCGTCGCAGAGGTGCGCGGCGCAGTCCCGCATAACGCCCTGTACGCTGAACAGCACGGGCAAGCCTGATGCGCGGGCAGCGTCGGCCATGACGGCGGCGGGGTCAAACTCGGTACCCCATATATGCACAAGGTCGGGGCGTTCGGCCTGCAAAAGCGGCGCAAAGGCGGCAGTGTCGCGCACGACGCGGTAATGCACGCCGTCCGCGGTGCCGTCGGCATCCGCTTTGCCCACGCAGAGCACGGTCAGGTGCAGATCGGGGCAGGCGCGCAGCGCGGCCAGCTGCCCGGTCAGCCAGCTGCCGCTGACATCGCTGGCTCCGGCCAGCCCGCAGGCAGCCGCCGCCTGCGGCAGGGTGGTTCTGACAAGCCAAAGAATGTGCATAGGGACTCCTTTATTTTCTCTTGAATGGCCGCAGCTGACCGCTCACAACCACTTTAAAAACTCCTCCGCGACCTTCTCCGGGGTGAACTCGGGGTAGAGCCTTGCCGTCTGGGCAAAGAGCAGGGCATGACCCTGTACATTGTGCAGCCAGCTGTGCAGCTTTGCCACGGTGCCCGGCGTGACGCCGTCCTTCCGGTACAGAACCAGCGCCAGCGGGTAGCGCGCCAGATAGGGCAGGGTGGGGTCGTTCTCGCTCACAGCCAGATGCAGTACCGGCTTGCCGGTGGCAAAAAAGCCAAACAGCTTGCTGGGCATCTGGTTGTCATAGGTGTTGCCCAAGCTGACAAGCACGTCGGCGCGGTTTTCCAGCGCGGCGGCCTCGTCGGGCGGCAGCAGGCCGGGACGCACAAATTTTGCGCCCAGAACACGGGCTGTCTCGTCGGCATCGGCGGCAAAGCGCTCCCAGCCGCCGCCCGCCATCGTTAATGTTACAGTGTCGTCGTGCAGTGCGCGGAACAGCGCCAGTGCAAAGCCGGGCTCCCGCATGCCGGGGTGCAGGCTGCCGCAGAAAACACACTGTATATCGTCGTGTTCCACCGGCTCTATGACCCGCGGCAGCAGCGTTGGAAAGCCCAGAACGTGTACCTTTTCCCGCCACGGGGCCAGCGGGGCGCCGTCGGCGTAGTCGGGCAGGGCCTGCGGCGTGACGAAGGTCCCGTCCAGCGCGTCCAGTAGCTGTCCCTCCCGCGCAAAGCCGCCCGGGGCTGTGTAGTCCCGGTTGGAGGCATAGGGGTCCAGCTGCCACAAAAATTTCTTCCCGCGGATGGCGGCAGCTTCCAGCGCAAACGCCGTGCGGTAGGGTGCACAGACGGCACAGACTGCGTCAAAGTGAAATTCCGCGTCCAGCCGCTCGATTTCCCGCCGACTGTCCACGGTGCGGCGGGGCTGCTTCAGCACCAGCTGGCGGAACGCCGCCGCCGCTGCCGCGGGGTGTGCAGCCAGCCGGGCCAGCCGCAGCGGCACCGGCGTGCCGCCCTTTTGGCCGTTTTCCAGCGCCTCGTTCATCTGGCGCTCGTCGGCAAAGGCCAGCAGGTGCTGCATGGCCCCCTCCGGCGGGGCGGGCGGGGTGTGCAGGCCGTCCCAGAGGGTCAAAATATGTACGGTATGGTCGCGGCGGAGCAGCTGCTCCGCCAGCCGAAAGCCCATCATGGCGTTGGCGCTGGCGGGGTTTTCCACCCGGTCCAGTACAAGTAAAATGCGCATTATTGTCGGTCCTTCAAGAAATTTCGGCACGCCCACTGCCAGAGCCGCGGCATGTGCAGCGTCAGCCAGGCCGAAAAACGGATGCTCCGGGGCAGCAGCGGATTGCGCCCCAGCTGCGGGTCGTCGGACCCCGCGGCAATGCCGATCTTCAGCTCGTTCAGCTGGACGCGGTAGTCTGCGGCGTTGGCACGGCGCAGGATCATGCTGGCCAGATAGACGAGCTTTTCATAGTAAAAGGCGTTCACGCTCTGCTGCATTTCGGCGGGGGCCGTGGCGCGGATCTCCGCAGCGGCGCGGCGCTGGTCGTCGATGCTCTGCGGCGGCAGGGCGCGGTGGCTGGCGCTGTCCGCGTGCTGGCGGTAGTGATAGCCTGCAAAATCGCAGAACGCACACCCCGGAGCGGCTAAAAATGCACGCCAGTTCGCCAATAGATCCTCGTTATAGGCCAGCCCGTTGTCGAGCATCTCCTCGGTCAGCAGGTCGGCGGAGAACAGCTTGTTCCACAGGCCGTAATCCACGGCGTGGTCATGCAGCAGCGCGTCCAGATGGGCGGGGCTTCGCAGGATCTTGCTGTTGCAGGGCGCGGGCGCGTCGGCGGGCACAGTGTCGGTAAAGGTATCGTACCGGCAGCAGGCCAGCGGCAGCCCGCTGTTCGTCACCGCCGCATACAGCGTGTCCAGAAACTCAGGGTGGTACAAATCGTCCGCGTCGCAGAACGCAAACCATTTGGCCCCCAGTGCCCGCCCCTCGCGCACACCCGCCGTGCGGGCCGCGCAGACACCGCTGTTGGTCTGGTGCAGCGCCACAAAGCGCTGGTCGCCCGCCGCGATGGCATCGCAGAGCGCGGGGGAGTCGTCGGTGGAGCCGTCTTCCACAAGAATGCACCGGAAGCCGTCAAATTTCTGGGCGGCAATCGCGTCGGTGCAGGCGGTCAGGAACGCCGCCGCATTATGTACAGGTACGATGACTGCGATCTCACAAGGCTTCATGGCGTCACCTCGGCATAACGGCGCAGGTAAAAGACTTGCAGGACCTCGGCGCTCGTGTGGATGTCATATCCGGCCTTAATGGCCTTCTCCCGCGCCTGCGGGTCGCGGCGGAAGGAGGCCGCCGCAATTGTGTTTGCCCACGCGGCGGTGTCGTTCAGCGGCAGAAATTTTACCCTGTCGGTGAACGCCGCGCCGCGGTCCACCGTGTCGGCCACAAAGCAGGGCAGACCCGCGGTCTGCGCCTCCACCAGCACGACGGGCAGACCCTCGAAAAGGCTGGGCAGCAAAAAGGCGTCCATCGCGTCGTAAAAGCTCTGGATGTTGCTGCGCACGCCCGCAAAGATCACACTGTCGCCAAGGCCGAGCTCGGCGGCCAGCGCCTGCATTTTCTCCACGTAGGCGGGGTCGCCGCCGCCCAGCAGCACCAGCCGTGCCTTGGGTAGGCGGGTGCGCACGGCGGCAAAAATTTTGAGCAGTCCCGGGTGGTTCTTCTGGTCGGAGAAACGCCCCACATGGCCGAACAGGATTTCCTGATCGGTCACACCCAGCTCACCGCGCAAAAGCGCACGGCGCTGCGGGTCGCGGGCGGCAAACCGCGCCGTGTCGATGCCGTTGGGCACGACGGTGAACGGATGCTTGCCAAAAAGCATCTGCCCGGCCTTCTCACTACACGCAAAGCGGTCCGTCAGGCCGATGTTGAAAAAGCTGCTCATAAAATGATCGAGCCGCCCCACAAAATTGCGTTCATACGCGGTATTGTGGCTGTGGCCGCACCGCACGGGGATACCCTCGCGCCGCGCCGCGGGGTTGTAGAACATGCCAAACCCGCTGTAATGGCCGTGGATGATGCGCCACTCGGGGTGGGCGGCAAACAGCGCCCGCAATTCACGCAGGTAGCGGGGCAGGTTGTTGTCCTGCCGGACGGTCAGCTTGAAGATGCGTCCGCCCAGCGCACGGATTTCATCGTCAAAAAAGCACGGCTTATCGTAATGATAGAGAAAATCGAACTGGACCTTCTCCCGGTCGATCGTGCGGTAGACGTTCATGACAAAGGTCTCCATGCCGCCGGCGTCCATGGCGGGCATGACCTGTAAAACACGGATGGGCGGCATCAGCGTTCAGCCTCCAATGCGGCCATCTTTTGCAGATTCTCGGCAGATTTGGCCAGAATTTCGTCTTTGTCCGTTGCATCCTCTTTGTCGTCGCAGGAGAGCGCCCGCAGGTCACAGGTGCGGGCGCCGTCGAAGCGGTATTTATCAGCTTTCATGGGCAATGCCTCCCTGAAATTATACTTATTTATAAGTATACCTGTTTTTGTGCATTTGTGCAACAGCAGGGCAAGAAAAAAAGCTCCCCTTGCAAAAGGGGAGCGAAATTCTTGGCCCCCTCTGCGAGGGGGCTCCGCCCGCAGGCGGTGGGGGAGAGAACCTTGCGGTCACCCGAAATATTTCGGGCTATGGCAGGGTTCTCTCCCTCCGGCCCTGCGGGGCCACCTCCCTCGCAGAGGGAGGCAAGAGTTATTTCTTCGGCTTCTTTTCCGCTTCGGCGCATTTGCTGTGGCAGCTGGCACAGTTGCCGCCGCAGCCGCCCTGCCAGCCGCCGTTCTGGCAGATGAACAGGATCGCCAGCGCCAGCAGCACAAAAATAATCATAACAACGATAACACTTGCCATATCGTATACTACCTCATACGTATCTGTAGGGGTGCTTTCCGGCACGGTTCACACCAGGCCGAACACCGTTCCTACACAGTGTACCACAAATGCCACGATCCATGCAATACCGCATTGCATCAAAACGACGCCTGCTGCGGCGCGGGCACCGCCCAGCTCACGCTTGACGGCAGCAATCGCGGCCACGCAGGGCGTGTACAGCAGGGTAAACACCAGAAACACGATGGCCGTGAACGGGGTAAACAGCGTGGTCAGTGCGGCGGTGTCCCCGCCCAGAAGGACCGTCAGCGTAGAGACAACGCTCTCCTTGGCCGTAAAGCCGGTGATCAGCGCGGTGGAAACGCGCCAGTCGCCAAAGCCCAGCGGCCTGAACAGGGGAGCAATAAAACTGCCGATGGCCGCCAGCAGGCTCTTGTCCGCCGAAGCGGCCACGTTCAGACGCATGTCAAAGGTCTGCAGGAACCAGATCAGCACCGTTGCCACAAAGATAATGGTGAAGGCCTTCTGCAAAAAGTCGCGCGCTTTCTCCCAAATCAGCTGGCAGACACTGCGCGCAGAGGGGAAACGGTAGTTGGGCAGCTCCATGACGAAGGGGACAGGCTCACCCTTGTACTTGGTGAATTTCAGCAGGATCGCGTACAGGATGCCGCACAGGATGCCCGTGATGTACAACCCGATCATCACGACGGCACGCCACTGCCGGGGGAAGAACGCCGTTGTGAACAGGGCGTAGATCGGCAGCTTGGCCGAGCAGCTCATGAACGGGGTGAGCAGGATCGTCATTTTGCGGTCACGGTCACTGGACAACGTGCGGGTGGCCATGATGGCGGGCACCGAGCAGCCGAAGCCGATGAGCATGGGCACAAAGCTGCGGCCCGAAAGTCCGATGCGGCGCAGCAGCTGATCCATGACGAAGGCCACACGCGCCATATAGCCGGTGTCCTCCAGAATCGACAGGAAGAAGAACAGCGTGACGATGGTCGGCAGGAAGCTCAGCACGCTGCCCACGCCCGCAAAGATGCCGTCAATAACAAGGCTGTGCACAACAGGGTTGATGCCGTAGACCGTCAGCGCGTGGTCGGTCAGGTTGGTGAGCGCGTCAATGCCCAGTGTCAGCAGGTCGGACAGGCCCGCACCGATGACGCCGAACGTCAGCCAGAATACCAGCGCCATAATGCCGATAAAGCAGGGCAGGGCGGTGTATTTGCCGGTCAGGATGCGGTCAATGGCCACACTGCGCTTGTGCTCGCGGCTTTCTCCGGGCCGCACAACGGTTTTGTCGCAGAGGCGTTCAATAAAGTTGAACCGCATATCCGCCAGCGCTGCCTCGCGGTCCAGACCCGTCTCACCTTCCAGCTCGGCAATCGTGTGACCGAGCAGCTCGGTCTCGTTCGCATCGAGGTCCAGCGCGGATTCGATCAGCGTATCGCCCTCGACCAGCTTTGTTGCGGCAAAACGCAGCGGCAGCCCGGTGCGGGCAGCGTGATCCTCGATCAGATGGCTTACGGCGTGTACACAGCGGTGCACCGCACCGCCCGCGCCGTCCCCGGCGTCGCAGAAGTCAATGCGGCCCGGCGTCTCGCGGTGGCGGGCCACGTGCAGGGCGTGCTCGACCAGCTCGTCGATGCCCTCATTCTTGGCGGCGGAAATTGGCACAACCGGCACGCCGAGCAGCTCCTCCAGCTCGTTGACCATGATGGTGCCGCCGTTGGCGCGGACCTCATCCATCATGTTCAGCGCCAGAACCAGCGGAATGTTCAGCTCCATGAGCTGCATCGTTAAGTACAGATTGCGCTCGATGTTGGACGCATCCACAATGTTGATGATGCCGTCCGGGTGCGTGTTGAGCAGAAAATCACGGGTGACGATCTCCTCACTGGAATAGGGGGACAGGCTGTAGATGCCCGGCAGGTCGGTGACGGTAGCCTCGGCATGGCCGCGGATGACACCGTCCTTGCGGTCCACCGTCACACCCGGGAAGTTGCCGACGTGCTGGTTGGAGCCGGTCAACTGGTTGAAAAGCGTCGTCTTGCCGCAGTTCTGGTTGCCGGCCAGCGCGAACCGGAGCGGCTGGCCTTTGGGAATTTCGGCCCCGCTCTTGCGGTCATGGTAGCTGGGGGCCTTGCGCAGCTCGCCCACGCCGGGGTGGGGCACCGCGGTGTGGCGCTCCTCACTGCGGGCGGCGCGGTCCGTCTCGTGGACGTTCTCCACTTCGATTTTCGCCGCGTCGTCCAGCCGCAGCGTCAGCTCATAGCCGCGCAGCTCGACCTCGATGGGGTCGCCCATCGGCGCGACCTTGCGCAGGGTGACCTCGGTGCCGGGGGTCAGGCCCATGTCCAGCAGGTGGTGGCGCAGCTCGCCCTGGCCGCCGATGGTACGCAGTACAGCATCCTGCCCGATTTTCAAATCCGCCAGTGTCATATTTACAATCCTCTTTCACTTTTAAAGTTTGACTTGTCTAACTTTTTGCAGCTATAGTGTACCACAACATCGGTGGAGATGCAAGGGCGTATTGCCCGCCCGCGGCGTCTGCTATGTGGTGATGGGGGAAGGGACCATACAGGCCGTGTTCTGCCTGATCCCCGGCGACGAGCCGACCTATCGCATCATGGAGGACGGTGCCTGGCCCGAAGACCTGCCCTACGCAACGATCCACCGGATGGCGTCGGCAGGGCAGGTGCGCGGTATCGGGCAGTTCTGTATTGACTGGTGCCTGCGGCAGGGCCTGCCTGTGCGTGCCGACACCCACGCCGATAACGTCTACATGCAGCGCGCGCTGGAAAAGAGCGGGTTTGTGAGGTGCGGGAGGATCTACGCTGAGGATGGCACGCCGCGGTGGGCGTATTACCATAAGGCCGCAACCCAAAAGGCTTCCCCTGCGGGGGAAGCTGTCCGCGCAGCGGACGGATGAGGGGCAGCCTTCCGCTGCAACCCGTAACCGGGCCGCAGCCGGAAGGCTGCCCCTCATCCGCCCTCGGTCAGAGCCTCGGGCACCTTCCCCCAAGGGGGAAGGCTTTCTTATTTTAATTTACCGTCCAAACACCGACCCTAAGCGGCTGAACCAGTTCGAGATGTTCTGTACCTGGGTCTGCAGGCTGTTGACGGTATCCATCAGGGCGGGCAGCTCGGTCAGGACCTTGTTCAGGGCGTCGACATCGATCTTTTTCAGCTGTGCGGTGATTTCCGGCAGATCCTGCATCATGCTGTCCAGCTGGGCCTGATCCAGTGTGTCCAGACTGGTCTGGACGGTGTCGGCCAGATCGTTCACGCGGTTGCAGGCGTCCATAACGTTGATGTAGGCCTCGTTCATCCGCCAGCTGAAGAACGCCAGTGCCGCCAGAATGATCACGCAGAGCACGACGCTCAGCACCATGCGCTTGCGCTGGTTGGCAATGATGCCGCGGTTCTGCTGATCCTGTAATTCCAGCTGGGCCTCAATGCGGTTGAGCTGCGCCTTCAGGTCGGCGGCATCCAGCCTGCCGTCGCGGTTTTCGTCGTTGGCGCGGTTCAGCTCCGCAACGCGGTTTTTCAGCTGGTCGTCCATTTGTGTGTTCAGGTTTTCCATAGTGTACTCCCTTTGGGTAGGCTTGTAGGGGCCGGACATGTCCGGCCCTGACGTGTACGGTAAACGGGCACTTGCGGGAAGGCTGCAGGCCGGGCATGCCCGGCCCCTACGCGGCAGCAGGGCTGCTATTTCCGCGTATCCTTCATCTCGAACCAGAAGGTCGAGCCGCGGCCAACGGCGCTGTCAACGCCGAAGGCGAAGCCGTGCTGCTGTAAAATTGCCTTCGTGATGGACAGGCCCAAGCCGGTGCCGGTGCGCCCGCTGTCCTGCCGCGCACGATAGTAGCGGTCAAAAATGTAAGGCAGATCCTCCGGCGGGATGCCGGGGCCGTGATCCTCGATTTCAATGCGGCAGCCCTTCTCCTGCGGGATGGCCCGCAGCACAACGACACCGTCCGCACCGATGTGGTGGAACGCATTGCCCAGCAGGTTGTGCATGACCCGCTCCATCATGGCCGGGTCGGCACTGACCGGGCAGGGCTCGTTGGTCTGCAAATCAAGCTGCCAGTGATTTTTGTCGCACAGCGCGTCGTAGCGGCCCGCGACCTCAAAGCAGAGGTCACTCATGTCAAAGTCAACAAGATTTGGCCTTTCCGCACCACTCTGCACTTTACTCAGCTCCATCACGCTGTTGACGAGCGTGGAAAGCCGGTTCGTCTCATCGACAATGATGTTGCATTGCTCGGTACGCTTGGCGTCGTCGCTGCCGGTCAGGTCGCGCACGGTCTCGGCGTAGCCCTTTATCAAGGTCAGCGGGGTGCGCAGGTCGTGGCTGACGTTCGCCAGAATGTCCTTTTCGAGCTGGGCGCTGCGCTTGACCTCGGCGGCCATGTGGTTGAAATCCTCAGCCAGACGTCCGATCTCATCGTGGCGTTCAACCTTGATCTGCACATCGTAGTTGCCGGAGGCGATCTCCTGCGCGCCGTTGGACAGCTTGCGGATCGGGTTCGTGAACCAGCGGCTGAAAAGTATCGCCAGCAGCAGGTCCAGCACCAGTAGAATCAACGCGACAGGCCCAAGTATCGCGCGCAGCACCTCGGCAGCCGTCGTGATCTGCGCCAGACTTGCCGAGACAATAACCCCGTACTGCCCGTCGGCGGAGAGCCGCCCGACGCACATCTGCATCGAGGAGCCGATCTTTACGATCTGGTACAGCGAGCCGTCCTGAAACAGCTTTTGCCGCAGCTGAATGGCAATGCGGGTGTCCAGATTGTAGCCGAACTCCCCGCCGAACGCGCCGGTGCTCTCATGCAGCAGGCAGGGGTACATGCTCTCGTAGGCTTTCAGGCAGCGCAGCGTTGAATCGGAGAAATCCACGCAGTTGCCGTCAACGTTGATTTTTTTGTCCCGGAACGTCTGGCTCACGCCGCTCCAGAATTCATCGTTCAGATAGAGCCCCTGATAGGTGCGGCTTGAAATTTCCGCGTCCGACTGGTCGATCAGCGCCGTGATGGCGGCGGCCTTGCTGTCCAGTTTGGCGCGAATGTTGCGGTTGTACTGCGGCTCCAGCGCGTAGGTGATGATCCCCCACACCAGCAGCAGCGTAAAGAGCGTGATGCCGCCGATAAAGAGCATCAGCTGCCATTGGATGCCGGGCGCAAAGGGGCGCTTTTGCTTTATTTCGTCCTTTTTCATACAGCGTCCGGGTCAAACTTGTACCCGATGCCCCACACGGTCACGATCATCTTACGGCAGGCACCCAGATGGCCGCGCAGCATCTTGACGTGGGTATCGACGGTGCGGTCCTCGCCGTAATAGTCATAGTTCCAGACCTTTTGCAGGATCTTTTCGCGGCTCAGTGCAATGCCCTTGTTGCTGACCAGAAAAACCAGCAGGTCAAACTCCTTCGGGGTCAACGACGCCTCCTGCCCGGCCACCTTTACGCTGTGGCTGGCCGTGTCGATGGACAAATCGCCGAAGGTATAGCTCCCGGTGGCCTCGGCGGGCTTGGGCATCGTGCGGGCCAGCACGGCCTTGACACGGGCGACCAGCTCCCGCGGGGAGAACGGCTTGACGACATAGTCATCGGCACCGCTCTCCAGCCCGGTCAGCTTGTCGTATTCCTCACTGCGGGCGGTCAGCATGATCACGGGGGTCATGATCTTGCGGGTGCGCATCTCCCGCAGGCAGGTCATGCCGTCCATAAACGGCATCATAATGTCCAGAATTACCAGATCAATGCCGCCCTGGCTCAGCACGCTCAGCGCGGCGGTGCCGTCGCCGGCCTCCTCACAGGTAAAGCCCGCGTATTGCAGATGCTCGCGGATGAGGTCCCGGATGCGCGGCTCATCATCCACGATCAGAATTTTAGCCATAGGAATGCCCTCCTTATATGTTATGTCTATAATAGCACAATACAATGCAAGAGTGGAAGAATTGTGAAAAAAAATAAAATTTTTATAAAAATGTTTGCTTATATGCGGCTCCTGCCATATACCTTTACGGAAGTGCATCCTTTTTGCAAAACCTGTTGCAATTTGCCGCTGTACGCGGTACAATGACGGCAGGAGCGTGAGCGATTATGAAAATTCTGCTTTGCATTGTCTTACTTCTGGTGGTTCTGACGCTGTTCGCCATCTGGCCGGGCAAGCGGCGGGACGCCCTGCGTGCGCCGTTTCTGGGCCGCAACTGCGCACACCGCGGGTTCTTCGGCAAGGATCAGCGCCCGCCGGAGAACAGCCTGCCCGCCTTTGCCGCGGCAGCCAAAAACGGCTACGGCATTGAGCTGGATGTACAGTTTACCGCGGATCGGCGGCTTGTGGTTTTCCACGATGATACGCTGGATCGTATGACCCCGGCCAAGGGCTTTGTCCATGATATGCCTTGGGCGGAGTTCTCGGCCCAGCCGCTGGCCGGCAGCGACGAGCACCCGCCTCTGTTTGCAGATATGCTGCGCACCGTCGCCGAGGCCAACCCCGACACGCCGCTGATCGTCGAGATCAAGAGCCGCAGCGAGTATAAGCATACCTATCTGGAGGAGCTTTGCCGCGCAACGATTGCCGAGCTGAAAACCTACCCCGGCCCCTACTGCATCGAGAGCTTTGACCCCCGCGTCGTGGGCATCGTGCGGCGGCAGGCCCCCGGTCTGCTGCGCGGTCAGCTGGCCGACAGCTACCGGAGCTACCGCAAGACCGGTGCGCATCCCGTGCCCGCGTTCGTGTTCTCCCACTGCCTGGGCAACTTTTTGGGGCGGCCTGATTTTATCGCCTGGTGCCCCGAAAAGCGCAACTGGGCCGTGCGTCTCTGCGCGCGCCTGGGTGCCATGATGGTTATGTGGACCGCCCTGCCCGAGCATGACACCCGGAAGCTCGAGACCGAGAACGACGCGGTCATTTTCCAGTGGTACGCGCCGAAACAGCAGTATAAGTAATACGTATGGCCGTTGCCATTGCGGGCGGATATGGAATCCGCCCCTACGGACAGGGTGCCGCGTTCCGTCGTAGGGACGCATTCAATATGCGTCCGCCACCCGCCGCGCACTGAACACATAAAACGCGCAGCCCCCGCATACATTGCATTGACAATGTGTGAGGGGGCTGCGCTTATGTTTTTATTTACCGTTACAAAACCCGGTCTGCGGCAGGCGGGCGCGCTGGCTCTGTGCGCCGTCTGCCTGTGCGGCACGGTGGCCGCGGCGGTACATTTTTCCGGTGGGGCAGTCACGGCGTCCGCTGCGGCGGTGCCGGGCATCGAAACCACGCAGGACATCGGGACCTATTTTACCGGCTACGGCTTTGATACCGATCTGGCCAGTGCGGCGGTGGACAAAGTGAAGATCCCCAAAAAGTGGGACGACAGCTTTGCCGCCTTCAACCAGATCGTGCAGGAAAGCGGCCTTGACCTGGCCGATTACAAGGGCAAGACCGTGGAGAAATGGACTGTGCTCTGCCCGCAGCTCTCTACGGGCGATCATGACACCTACTGTGTGCTGCTGGTCTACAAGGCTAAGGCCGTGGGGGCATATTTACTGCAAAAGCCGTCCGGCGAGGTGACAGGGCTTATCACTGCCGCCAAGGCCGGCGCCGAAGCCGCCTCGGAGGAGGAAACCGTGGAAATTTCCGCCGACGCCTACCCGGATGAGTAAACGCTGTGGACGCTGCAAGGGCGGGCATTGCTCGTCCGCGCACACGCCGTAGGGGCGGATTCCATATCCGCCCGCGGAGCTTTACGTCGGCTGCCTTTTATTCTTCCAACCACCGTTCCCGCGGCAACGCAAACACTGCGCCGCAGAGCAGCAGCAGAGCGGGGTCGCTGGTCAGGTGGGTGACCTGGCTCTCCATGTAGCCATAGGCCAGCATGACCAGAAGGCAGGCCACGGCCTGCCACTGCCCGCGTCGGGCATAGCCGTACAGCGCCGTCATCATCAGCGCGCAGACCAGCACGACCATCACGGGGCCGGTCAGGTAGAGCAGATACACAAAAATATTGTCCAGCGCGGGCCAGTCCGGGAGCATCTGGCCCGCAATTTTTATGTCGAACACCCGGTATGCCGCCCATGCCAGCGAGATGCGGCAGGTCAGCAGGTCGTCGAGCTTCTTCAGCCAGCCGGGGCCGATGTCGTTGGCCCACGGCCCGATTTTTACAACGAACAGCGGTAAAATATAACTGACCGCGGCCAGCACCGGCACCGTGGCCGCGCAGAGCGCTGCCAGCGGCCTGCTGCTCGGGTGCAGCCCCCTGCGGGTGCGCAGCTTTGCCAGTGCCAGCAGCAAAACGAGCAAAAACGTGCAGAGCGCCGCGGACCGGGACTTGGGACCGACCATCAGGAACACGCCCACGGCGGCCACGCCCGCCAGTTCCGGCCAGGTCAGCCTGGTGCGGCGCAGCAGCACCCACGCCAGCAGCAGGCCGAACATCACCCCGCCGAAGGTGTTGGGGTGGCCGTAGCCGAACATCAGGCGGTAGCTGCCGTTGCGCTCACTGGCCGCGTCGGGCGCGATGATGCCCGCAAAGTGCAGCAGCTCCACCAGCGCCAGCGTCGGCACGCCGCAGGCCAGAAATGCCTTCATCACACGGCGCAGCGGCACGTCCTTGGCGGCCAGCAGGGCCACGCAAAGCCCCAGCCACCAGATGTTCTGCCCGTTGAAGTAGACCCACCGCGCCACAAAGTACAGCAGCCCGGCGCAGACCATGCTGCGGCCATTGTATTTTGTGCCCAGCAGGATCTTAAAGCCGAAGCAGAGATACATGACCCAGTCCAGCACGGGGGAGACCCGCGTCTGCAGCCAGGGCCAATTTTCCCGCGCCATGCTGTTGTTGAACACAACGATGAACTCATACACCATCACGCCCAGCAAAAACGACCATGCACCGTATTTTTGGCGCACCGACGCATAGCGCGTGGTGAACAGCAGCCGTTCCTCGCCCCACCAGACAGCAGGGGCGCGCCTGTGCCGCAGCACGGGCAGAAAATCAAGCACAGCCGCCAGCGCCAGAAACGCCAGCAGCCCATTTGCAAAACCAAACAAAGGGACAAACCTCCCGTTTTCCTTCTTGGCCCCCTCTGCGTGGGGGCTCCGCCCGCAGTCGGTGGGGGAGAGAGCCCTGCGGTAATCCGAAATGCTTCGGGCGGAAACAAGGCTTTTCCAGCCAACCATGCGGGGCTAGTGTGTAAACACATTATAAACATTCCACCCGCCGTTTGACAAGCCTTTTGCAGAATGTTATTCTTATACTGTACAATTATTTCCGGGAGGATGCCCCTATGAACGCAGAGCAATATCGCGCCGTCATCGGGTGGTTCAATGCACGGCCAGCCGCCAAAAAGGCGCTGCGGCTCGTCAGCCGCAGCGCCGTGGCGCTCGTCTACCTGCTGTACCTGGGTATGCTGGCCTGGCTGGCGTGGCACCGGATGGGACAGCTTTGGCCCGCGCTCGTCGTGCCCGCGTCGGCGTTCGTCGTCGGCACGCTGGTGCGCAAGCTCATTGACCGCCCGCGGCCCTACACGGCGCTGGGCTTTACGCCGCTTTTCCCCAAGGACAAGACCGGCCAGAGTATGCCCAGCCGCCACTGCTTTTCGGCGGCGGCCATTGCCGGGACGGCGTGGTACGTGCTGCCGCCGCTCGGCGCGGTGCTGGCCGTGATGGGCGTTCTCATTGCGATTTCTCGCGTCGTGACCGGCGTACACTATATCAGCGACGTGCTGGCAGGTCTCGCGTTCGGCAGCGTCTTTGCCGTGCTTGGCTGGAACGCCTTTGTGCTGGCCGCGTCGGCGCTGGGCTTTTACGCCATTATGCTATTATAAAAAGGAACAGACTGATGAAAAAATGGACCGCTGCGGCCCTCGCCGCGCTGACTGCCCTGACCCTGACCGGGTGCAGCTTTCAGGATGTGATGCTCTATCTCTACGGCGGCGACAGCTTTGTGACAAGCGCCGAGCCGGACTACACCACCTGCGACGGCGACAACGGCGTGACCGTCGTCTATGACCAGAACCAATGGGAGCAGCCCGTCATGGCGCAGGACGACACACTGTCGCTGACCACGGGCAACCAGCTGAGTTACACGGTGGTGCTTTTGCAGACCACCGACACCTACACGGATTTTCTGGCCCAGTCCGGTCAGGAGCTGGAGGAGACCACCGGCACGGTCAAGTGTGATTTTGAATTTACCGTGCCCGATGCAGCCGTTGAGGCCGTGCGCTACGACTGCGGCAGCTACCAGACGATTTTTGCGCAGATCGACTACGACTGCGGCGAGACGATCTATGTCACCGCCGCCGCCCGCACCAGCGATTACGATCCGATCATCGCACTTTTGCAGAACGTCTGGCCCACCGGCCATGCCCCGGAAAACGCCCGGACCGCCGATAAAACGACCAAGGCCGTGACCGAGGACGACGTCAACGGGGGCCGGAGCAAGAGTTTGGCGTAAAGGCAAAGCGGCAAAAGCCCCTCCGGTCATCGCTGCGCTCGACCACCTTCCCTTACAGGGGAGTCTTTCCGCGGGCCTTGCCGCCCGCCGGAGGTCTCTGACCTCCCGTTTTATTTGCCAAATTTACCGGATGAAATTCGTCCGCTTGTCATTCTCCGCCACAGGTGCCGCAATGCCCGCCGCCTTGCCGGCCTCGATGCACCTGAGCATCCACGCCATGTTGCGGCCCAGGTTGCGCATGATCTGCAGGCCCTCCTCGTCGGAGAGAACCTCCTCGGCCTTGCCGCCGTGGACCATCGGCCAGTAGGTAGAGCTGATGAGCGGCATCTCAAAGAACTGCGGCACCTTCTCCATGGCCTCCAGCGCCGTCGTCGTGCCCGCGCGGCGGGCGCTTGTCACGACAGCCGCGGGCTTGTGGCGCAGGTATTTGCCGCCGCTGATGGCCAGCCGGTGCATAAAGCCCAGCATGCTGGCCGCCGCCGTGGCGTAGTGGACCGGCGCGCCGAACACGATGCCGTCGGCCTTCTCGACCAGCGGCAGCACGTCGGCTACAGGGCCGCCGAACACGCATTTGCCTGCCTTGCTGCAGCCGCCGCAGCCCACACAGCCGCCCACCGGCGCAGAGCCGATGTGGAAAATCGTCGTCTCGATGCCCGCTTCGTTCAGCACCTTGGCCATCTCGGTCAGGGCTGCGTTGGTGCAGCCGTTTTTGTGCGGACTGCCGTTGATCAACAATACATTCATAGTAGGTACCTCCGTTTTGGATTTGCTCTTATTACCATTGTAGCACGCCTTGCAAACGATGTGCAAGAGAAAGGCCGTTCCCTATGCCAAACACCTGTGTCAATTACGAGAAAAAATGCGGCGGCTGCCCGCTGCTGGCGCTGCCCTACCGTGAACAGCTTGCCAAAAAACAAGCCCGCCTGCAGGAGCTGCTGGGCGGGTTTGCCCCGGTCAAGGCCGTGCAGGGCATGGCCGAGCCGCTGCACTACCGCAACAAGGCCATTGCCAGCTTTGCCACCCAGCGAGGCAAACTCGTCTGCGGCCTGTATGCCGAGGGCACCCACCGCGTCCTGCCCGGCGCAGACTGCCTTTTGCAGGAGGAAATTTTGAATAAGACGCTCGCCGCCGTGCTGGACGCCGCCCGCGCCTGCCGCTGGACCGCCTACGATGAGGACCGCGGCACCGGCCTTTTGCGCCATACCGTGCTGCGCAGCTCCTGCGGCGGTAAGGTGCTGGTCACGTTGGTCACGCCCGGCCCCGACCTGCCCGGCAGCAAGAATTTCTGCACGGCTCTGCGCAAAAAAGCGCCTTGGGTCGTCAGCATCGTGCAGAATATCAACCCCACCCGCTCCAGCGCCGTGCTGGGCAGCCGCGAGAAAACGCTCTACGGCCCCGGCTTTGTGCTGGATACGCTGTGCGGCACGCAGTTTGCCATTTCCTCCCGCAGCTTTTACCAGGTCAACCGCACACAGACCGAGGTTTTGTACAAGAAAGCGCTGGAGCTTGCCAAGCTGACGGGCCGCGAGACGGTTATTGACGCTTACTGCGGCATCGGCACGATTGGCCTCTGCGCTGCGCCGCGGGCCAAACAGGTCATCGGTGTTGAGCGCAACCCCGCCGCCGTGAAGGACGCCGCCGCCAACGCCCGCCGCAACAAAATTGCAAATGCCCGCTTTGTCTGCGCCGACGCCACCGAATGGATGGCCGCCGCGGCCGGGGAGGGCCTGCACCCGGATGTAGTGTTCCTTGACCCGCCCCGCGCGGGTAGTACGCCGGAGTGCATCACGGCAGTCAACAAAATGAAGCCGCGCCGCGTCGTCTACGTCAGCTGCGACCCCGAGACCCTTGCCCGCGACGTCGCCGCCTTCACCCGCCTCGGCTGGCGCGCCGCCAAGTTCTGCCCGGTAGACCTGTTCCCGCAGACGAAGCATGTTGAGACGGTTGTTTTGCTTTCCAAGGGAGAAATCGACTCGAAGAAGGTGCGGGTGGAGTTCTCGCTGGAAGATATGGATATGTCCGGCTTCCAGAAGGGCGCGACTTATGAACAGATCAAGGCGTATGTGTTGGAGCATACCGGTTTGAAGGTATCTTCCCTGTACATCTCACAGATAAAGCGCAAGTGCGGGCTGGATGTGGGGCAAAATTATAACCTGTCAAAGAAGGAAGATGCCAAAGTGCCAAAATGTCCGCCGGAGAAGGAAGCGGCGATCAGGGATGCGTTGAAATATTTTCAGATGATTTAAGAGTCTATTGAGCAAAAAAGCAGTAAATC
>ENA-UPSY01000610-UPSY01000610.1-human-gut-metagenome-genome-assembly--contig:-NODE-610-length-42382-cov-38.053374_pt1 | contig 42382 bp, 35 predicted proteins | sample MGYA00250044_ERZ773365 | MGnify/ENA primary metagenome ERZ773365 (study PRJEB29103, sample SAMN06111932) | human gut metagenome | biome: human gut; feature: ankylosing spondylitis patient; material... | reverse complement strand
CTGCTTTCATTATCTTCACCCTTCTTTATTTTAGCAGATTTTAGCTCGCTTGGCTAGATGTTAAGTTAATGACATTGTTGCCCGCACCGCACCGCAGAATTGCATACCTATAAAGCCTCCCCTGAAAGGGGAGGGGGACCAGCGAAGCTGGTGGAGGGGTTCTCCCGCGAAGTGCAACTTCTAGTGCAGCCATGTCGAAACCGTCCGGCGGAATTCGCTCGTTACACTCGCTGTCCGCCTGTGGCTTGCCAACGCCGGTTGTTGCCCTTGCCTGTACTTGCAGTGTTGGTTCTTTGAGGTGTTGCTTGTGTAGGTGGTTAACTTTATTTGATACGGCGTTTGCAAGCTTGTATTGCTAGGCTCCCCTTTAGGGCACCCGAAGGGCGTGCCTTGTGCTGAGCCGTCACCGCAGGTGACTGAGGGATTCCCCGCCACAGCAGCCAGCCGATTTCACAAGGAGTTACGCTTCTTTTTTTCTTTGCTGAAAAGAAAAAAAGAAGCAAAAAAAGAAAAGAGTTCGCATTCCACTTGTACTGTAAGATTCCAATATCACCCGAAGATTACACAAGAGATTCTCACCAACAAAACTCCCCCGGAGGGGCATACAGGCGGCTGCTGCCGCCGTAACACTACCCTTTTCACAGTTGAAATTGGGGCGTAGGGTCAGCGGCGACTCGCCGCAATCCCCCGGCGGGGCATACAGGCGGCTGCTGCCGCCGTAACATTACCCTTTTCACACTTGAAATTGGGGGGTAAGGTCAGCGGCGACTCGCCGCCGCCGCATGCTAATCCGATGAAGAACTACTATTTTCGCCGCGGAGCGTTGCATCATCTTCAGAAATGATGTACCACTTCTCCCCGATCTTGCCCAGTGTGGGATAGACCACATCTGTGCCGGAGTCATTGCTGCCGGAGAAGTTCCGCTTGACTTCCAGCGTTACTGCGTCGGAAATATCGGCACCCTCATTGCCCAGCATTTTCTCCATATCGGTATTCCACTCGGATACGCCGGCATCGCCCTGTGAGGACATGCCCTGGATCTGATAGGTCACCTTGACATCGTCGCCGTAGGTTTCCTTCCATTCCTGCACCGTGTTGTTGCAGCCCTCTGTGAAACTCTCCACAACGTCGTCCTCAGACTTGCTGTAGGTTTTCATGTAATACGTCCAGTACTCCGGCGGTGCCATCAGCTGAGTCAGGGTCTGTCCGTCTGCGGAGAGCACCGCAGTATAATAACTGCTGAGTACGTCGGCATAGTCTGACGAATCCGGTGCGGCTTTCTGTGCCTTTTGTTCTTTCTGATACCAGAACAGTCCGCCGAACGCCAGCCCTGCCGCTGCCGCTACCATGATGATACCGGCAATGATGCGGATATGCCGGCGTTTTCTTGCCGCCTGCTCTGCCTGTTTTTGATTTCGGGTGGTTTTCTTTGCCATTGCTGATCGATTCCTCCGTTACCAGACGTTATAGCCGTTATTCTGGCACACATAGTCCATGTCTTCCATTGCTTTCATACAGCACCAGCGGCTGCCGATCTTGACGAACGTCGCCTTCTCCGAAGCCTTGGTGCCGCCGTCATCAATGGTCAGGCTGACTTCTACGGCTTTGCTGATCTCCACGGTAATGTGATAGCTGGTGTGGAGTTCGTCCTCCAGTGCGGCGAGCTCATCGGCATCACTGATGTGCTGCACATGTCCGATGTCATAGGACATTCTGCCCTCTGAGCCGTAGTTTTCATTCCAGTAGTCGAAGTAGTCGCTCATCATGGACTTGACTTCCCGCCGTGTGGTGGAATAGGTGCTTTCCAGATAGTCCATATACGCGTCCGGCACCAGTGCGGTATACATGCTGCCGCTGGAATAATCCACCCCTTTGACATAGCGGAATACCGCCAGCTTATAGCCCCAGAAAAAGACGTAGTACACCACCGCCAGCAGGATCAGCACAAACGCCACAGCGGCGGCGACGATCCTTCGGGTGTGGCGGAACTTCTTTTCCTGTGCTGCCCGCCGGAGTTCCTCCGGATCTTCGGCAGCGATGCCGTCAGCTTTTTCCAGATCTGCCGGTGCAGAGAGAAAAGGCATGGAAAATTTCTCTGCCGCGGGGGACGGCTCTTTTTTCGCCTGCTCCTCTGCCGCCGGCTTCTTGGGACGGGGCAGGATCTCACCGCATTCCGGACAGATCACGGCACGTTCGGGGGCTTCATATCCACAGTGTTCACATTTCATTGCTGTTCTTTACTCCTTGCAGCAAACTGCCATTGCCCTTAACCTACACTCTGGCTTGCATTATAGCAGGCAGTTGCATAACTATACATTGCATCGTACACATACCACTGTCCGTCGATCTGGGTCATGGTAAGATAGGTGTCGTTGCTTTCATCGTTCATCTTCACGGTCATGCTGACATCTACGGCAGCATCGCCGGCAATGCCATAGGTTTCCAGACCGTCATTCAGTTCTGACAGTTCTTCATCGGCAACGTCTGTGCCGCCGGTCACATCTACAGAGAGTTCCGGTGTGCCGTCCTCGCCGAAGCTGCCGGAAACCATTTCCTCCAGCATGCTGGTCAGATAGCTTTCTGCATCGCTCTGGCTGACACCGTATTCGGCATCGATCAGTTCCCACCAGCTTTCCGGCACCAGTGTGGACATGGTAGCTGCATCTGCATTTACAACGGCGTTCCAGTAGGTCTGTACCATATCGCCGAATTCTGCGATATACTTGGCAGAAGCGGCATAGTCAGAACCGCACAGCTGATCGAAATCGTCCATTGCAGACAGGCTGCACCACTTGCCGTCGATCTTTACCGTCCACAGAGAATAGTCATCGCTGTCGGAATCGTCTGCACCGGTGACGGTACAGGTTGCATCAATGCACACGCCGGTGGAAACTTTCAGACCGAACTTGTCGGTATCTTCCCGCACCGGATCCAGCTGTGCAGAGCTGCCCATGCCGGCAGTTACGCCATTCTGTTCCATTTTGTAGGACAGGTCGCCGCCGAGGGTGTCGGAATAATCCTGCATGTACTGGTTCATCGCTGCCACAGCATCTTCCTCGGACAGGTCGTAGGTATCGGAAATATAATCCCAGAAGCTGTCCGGACAGAGTTCTGCCAGTGCCTCGCCGTCACAGTTGATGTGGGCATTCCAATAGGCAGCATTGTTCTTGGCTGCCTTGGTGCCCAGATTGACACCGATTCCGACGATCACGCCCACAACGATCAGGATCAGCAGGATCGGGATCAGGATCAGGGCAACGATCAGACCGGTTTTCTTCTTCTTTTTGGGCGGCTGACCTACCGGCGGCACCGGATTCACAGTGGGATCATAGGGCGGCACATTGGCACCCTGTCCCTGCGGCATCTCAAACGGATTTGCCGCTGCATTGGGGATTCCGCTGCCGGCGGGGGCTGCGGTCGGCTCCGGTGCTGGTGCAGGGGTCGGTGCAGGGGTCGGTGCAGGGGTCGGCTCGGGTGCCGGAGCAGCTGCTTCCGGTGCAGCCATGGGATTCCCGCAGGTCGGACAGAATTTTTTGCCGTCTTCTACGGCAGTTCCACATTTTTTACAAGTCATGTTTTTTCTCCTTATATCATAGTTGGTATTATACTAGTTGGTATTGCCTTGAGTCGGGTTCGGGAAATCGGGTTTGGGAAATAATGGGCTGTTTGAGAGGTTTACTTGTGCAACCGGAAAAGATTACACGGGAGAACCCCTCCGCCAGCTTCGCTGGTTTCCCTGCTCTTATTCGCCGATTTTCATGCCGCAGGAAGTGCAGAAGCGGTTGCCGTCGGGGACAGGCTTTCCGCAGTTGGGGCAGGTGCGTTCCGGTGCAGCCGGCTGGGGCGTTTCCGGTACAGGCTCTGCGGCTGCCGGCTGGTCTGTCATTTCGTGACCGCAGCGGGTACAGAAATGATTCTCCTCCGGAACCGGATTGCCGCAGTTGGGGCAAAGCCGTCCCTGCACTTCTGCCGGTGCAGCCTCCGGAGCAGGAGCCGCTGTTTCCGGAGCCGTAACCACTTCCGGTTCTGCGGGCTGTGCCGCCGGTGCTTCTGCGGGAGCAGCTGCCGGTGCGGGAGATACGGGAGCCGCTTCAGTCGGAACCGGCTGGGGAATCGGCTGTTCTGCCGGAGCGGGAGCCGGAGCCGGTGCAGGCGTAGGTGCCGCAGCCACAAAGGGATTTCCGCAGAAGGTGCAGAACATCGCACCAGCCATGCGGGGCTTGCCGCAGTTCGGGCAGCACTCTGCACCAGCCGGAGCCTGCGGTGCCTGAGCAGCCGCCTGACGGGCAGCAGCTTCCGCTTCCCGCTGTGCTCTTTCGGCGGCTTCTCTTGCGGCACGTTCTTCTGCAAGCTGTTTGCCCACCGGATTTTCTGCCCCGCACTTGGTGCAGTACAACACGGTTTCGGGGATCTCTGCCCCGCAGCCCTGACAGATCAGCAAATGCTTGGTCTTACGGATCTGTTTCCGATATTCTGCGATCTTTTCCTGACTTGCCGCAATGGCAGACAGAAATTCCTGAAATTCCGGTTCCGCGTCTGCGGTATGCAGTTCAGCGTACTTCCTGCCCATATTAAGATAGGCGGCGTTGATGTTCTTTTCTTCATCGTTGATCAGACCATTCAGACGAATGGTCTCGGTAGAAGACTTGGTTTTTTCTACAACGGAATGTGCCGTATTGGTGACAGTTTTTCCAAGTTTATCGAAAAAAGACATATGGATTCCTCTCTTTCTTTTAATGTTACAGGTCCTTTTAATGTTATAGGCAACAGTGTTTCCGGCAATTCTACAATAACATAGAACAACCTATGATACATTATACTATATTTTTCAGTATCATGCAAGCATTTCTCTGCAATTTTCACAACATTTTCATGTTGCGGCAAGCTGCACCCCCATTTCAGGTGTGAAAAGGGCAGTGTTCCGGCGGCGGATTTTTGCCGGCAAAAATTGCGGAAACACTGCATAAAGCCGTCAGGCAGAATTTAGGAAACACTGAATAAAGCCCGCCTGACGGCTTTGCACGCAATCTGCTTGCAGATTTTCCGTCATATTGCCCAGAAATCCCTTGCCATACATGAAGTATGCCTGCGGAATTTCTGTGCAATCTGCCGAAAAATCTGACTACGCATCTTACGCACAAGCTTTATTCAGTGTTTCCTTTATGCAGTGTTTCCGCAATCGTACAAAGGCAATACCGCACAATCTTTGTGCGGTATTGCCCAAGAAAAACCACGACTGCCGGCGAACCAGCTCAAATGATGTTTGTTGATGTATGTTAAAATGTTGAAAACTATGTTGAAAACATTGTATCATCTGTAGAAATTACGCCGGCAGTTCTCCCTGCACCAGCTGTGCGGCAGGGTAGTAGTGACATAGAATTTCCTGCCAGTCTGCTCCGTCTTTTGCCATAGCATTGGCTCCGTACTGGCTCATGCCCACGCCGTGCCCGTAGCCCTTGGTGGTGAATACCAGCTTGCCGTCCTGCACGTCCACGGAGAACACCGCCGACCGCAGCCCCAGCATCTGCCGCAGTTCCTGACCGGAGCAGGTTTTTCCGCCCACAGTGACTTCCAGAACCGTCCCCGACTGGGAACACGCTCCTACCTGCACCCATTTCGCCATATCCGTGTCCCAGACTGCATCGGGCAGTGCGTCCTGCACAGCCGCCTGAAATTCCTCGCCGGTGAACGATGCGGTTTCCAGATACCGCGGGGCAGAGGTGTCTGCTTCGCTCTCCACTGGAACAAGGTATTCCACCTTGCTGCCCCAGACGGTTTCCGCACTTTCCGTGGTGCCGGCGGACATGGAGCAGAACGCCGCAATGATCGGCGTGCCGTCGTATTCCAGTACATAGGGCAGCACCTCGTCCACGGCGGCGGTGATCTTGGCGTAGGAAGCTTCGAAGTTGTCCCCGTAGTACTGCCGTGCCTGATTTTCTGTGAAACACGCCTGATACTGGCTGCTGTCGTTGGAAAAATCCGCCCCGCACAGTTCCGCGGTGGGGTGGGACTGTTCCAGCAAATGCTGCCGTTCCGCATATGTATGTGCCGCAACAGCCTGTGCTTTCAGTGCCTCCGGTTCAAAGGTGGCAGGCATCTCTGCACACACTGCCCCGATCACATAATCCCGCACGGAGAGTTCCTCCACTTTGCCGCTGGTGATGTCCAGCATCTGATAGTTTTCGCACAGGTCAGCCCGTCCGGCAGGTTCTGCCGTGGTGGAAGTGGCGGTTTCTGCGGGGAGCGTGGCAGTTTCCGTGGCAACCGGCGGCTCTGCTGTGTCGGAGGCAGGGGCGGCGAAGCGGGACGGGATCACGGTAAAAAGAAATAATATACCGGTAAAGCCGCCTAAAATCATCAAATATTTTTTCATTGGTGCGATCCGCTTTCCTTTCTTTTGTTTTCTGGTGAATTGGGATTTTGTTCCAATTTTTCTGCCGTACAAAAAAACCGCAAAACGATTGACAGGAGGCGGTTTTTTGTGTATAATATAAGGTAACGATTAAAAAGGAGGCAATCTCTATGACACCGCAACTGATTTACAACCACAGCATCGAGGATTCCGATATTCATAATTTATGTGAAGACCTGGTGCAATATTCCGATATTGCTCCGAAATATTATGAACGCTTCGATGTGAAACGCGGCTTGAGAAATGCAGACGGTTCCGGCGTCATTGCTGGGATTACCCGTATCTGTATGGTACACGGCTACGTGATGAGCGAGGGCGAACGCCAGCCGATCCCCGGCCAGCTCATCTACCGCGGTTATGATATTAACGACCTCATTGAAAATGCAGAACGGGAAGACCGCTATGTGTTTGAGGAAGTCGCATACCTGCTGCTGTTCGGCAGGCTCCCCAACGGGGCAGATCTGGAACGCATGACCCGTTCGCTGGGTGTGCGGCGGGAACTGCCGCCGGGATTTCTGGTGGACTCCATTATGCAGTCCCCGTCCAACAACATCATGAACAAGCTGGCGAGAAGTATCCTGTCCCTGTATTCCTATTCGGACGTGACAGAAAACACCACCATTGAAGATGAAATGTCCATCGCTCTGGATCTGATCGCCAAGATGCCCATTCTCATGGACGGTGCCTATCAGGCAAAGCGGCACAAGTATGATAACGCCAGCCTGATCATGCACCCGCTGCGTCCGGAGGAAAACACCGCAGAATCCATTCTGTCCCTGATCCGGAACGACCGTTCCTATACCAAGGCAGAGGCACAGCTGCTGGATACCCTGCTGGCACTCCACGCAGACCACGGCGGCGGAAACAACTCCACCTTTGCCTGCCGCGTGGCAACGTCCTCCGGTACAGACCCCTTTGCGGCATATACCTCCGCGATCAACTCCCTCAAGGGACCCCGCCACGGCGGTGCGAACATCAAGGTCATTCAGATGCTGGACGACATCAAGGCACACGTGGCACACTGGGAGAACGAGGGCGAAGTGGCAGACTACCTCACCAAGATCCTCCGGAAGGAAGCCAACGACGGCTCCGGTCTGATCTACGGTATGGGACATGCGGTATATACGCTGTCCGACCCCCGTGCAGTGATCCTAAAGCGGAAAGCAATGGCTCTGGCTGCGGGCAAGGAGATCGAACGGGAGTTTAAACTGCTGGATACGGTTGAAAAGCTGACACCGGAACTGATGAAATCGGTCCGCGGCAATGACAAGGTGGTCTGTGCCAATGTGGACATGTACTCCGGTCTGGTGTATCGCATGCTGGGCATTCCGGACGAGTTGTTCACGCCGCTGTTCGCCACCGCCAGAATGGTGGGCTGGGCGGCACACCGTATGGAAGAGATCCTCACCGGAAAACGAATTATCCGACCGGCATATAAGGCGATCGCAAAGTCGAAGGAGTACGTTCCGCTATGCGATCGGTAAAGCATTCTATGATGCGGCGGCGGCGGTGGCTGCCAGCCGCATTTTGCCTACTTTGCTGCCTGCTGTTTTCCGGCTGTACGCCGGGGGCGACGGTGGATTCCCTGCTGAAACCGCCCAGCCTGAGCAAGGAACAGCAGCAGATCTATCTGGCACTACAGGACGCAGTGGGCAGCGGCATCACCCTGCAATACCCCAGAGCCGGAGCCAATCTGTCTGCCTTTACGGTAGTCGATCTGGACAACGACGGCGAAGACGAAGCGTTGGTGTTCTATAAGAAAACCAGCCTTACCGCCATGGAAAATGGCTTGCGGCTCAGCGTATTGGATCAGGTGAAGGGGGAGTGGATGTCGGTCTGCGACCGTCCGGCAGACGGCACGGAAGTGGAACGCATCGTCATCTCTCCCATGGGCAGCGAGGATTCCCAGAATCAGATCTTCGTGGGCTACAGCGGCGTAGACCAGTCGGACAAATCCCTGACCGTCTACCGCTACAGCGACAGCGAAGTGCAGCAGCTGTTCACTGCCGCGTATACCATGTTTGACGTGGCAGATCTGGACGGCGATCAGGCACAGGAACTGCTGGTGCTGGGGAAACTCACCGAAAACACTTCCTCCTCTGCGGCAATGTACCGCCTGCAAAACGGGACGGTAAAGGACAACGGCAAGCTGGATCTGCGGACTGGCTTTACGGATTTCAGTCAGGTGCAGTACGGCAGGCTGGAGGACGGCACCACCGGCATCTATATCGACGGTGCCACAGGTCCCTCCTCGCTGCAAACGGAAGTCCTCCACGTACAGGGGGAAACGCTGGCGTATGTGCTCGCCGACAGCGATGTGGTGGCAAAGACCAATCGCTCTGTAGGCTATCTGTCCATGGACTTGGACGAGGACGGCAGCGTGGAGATTCCGGTGCAGGAGCCGTTTCCCGGCTATGGTGCAGATTCCTCCGATCAGGTGCGGCTGACACGCTGGCTGGGCGTTTCCGGCAGCCAGCTGCAAGAGAAAATGCGGGGGTATTTCAGCCTGAATGACGGCTGTATGTTCCTGCTGCCGCAGTCGTGGTACGATAAAGTGACGGCAGTGACGGATACCCTCACGGGAGATATTGTCTTTTGCCGCTATGACGGCGAGATGAACGACCATATGACAGAACTGCTGCGGTACAGCGTGGCACAGGATACGGAATCACAGGAAGAACGGGACACGGAGGGCTATCAGCTGCTCCACACCCGCGGCAAAGCTTCCTATTATATGAAAGCCGCCGAAACCGACGACCCGCTGGCACAGCCGTGGCAGAACCTTATGGTGCGGTTCCGGTTCGTGCAGTGAGTGGCGGGAGCGTGACGGCGGGGCATTTTTGGTATGGATCAGATTTCACAGAGAATCCCATACATTCCCCAGATCAAACCCAAACAGAGGTGTACCCAAACAGAGGTGTAGAGATGAAACGAATTTTAGTGTGTGAAGATGAAGATGTGATTCGGGACTTTGTCGTCATTAACCTCAAGCGTGCCGGCTATGACGTTTGTGATGTCGGCTGCGGCGAGGACGCACTGCGTGTGTTCGAAGAAGAACACGGCAATTTTGACATTGTCCTGCTGGATATTATGATGCCCGGCATTGACGGCTTTACCGTCTGCAAAAAGCTGCGGGAAAAGAGTTCTACCATCGGCATCATTATGCTGACTGCCAGAACACAGGAAATGGATAAGGTCAGCGGGCTGATGTTCGGGGCGGACGACTATATCACAAAGCCGTTTTCCCCCTCGGAACTGACAGCCAGAGTGGACGCGATCTATCGCCGTGTCTGCATGAGCTTTATCAAGGACGAACAGTCGCCGGTGATCGAAAGCGGCCCATTTACCCTGAATCTGAAAAGCCGCACCGTCACCAAAAACGGCAAGCTGATTGACCTGACACAGGTGGAATACCAGATCATGGAGTATTTCCTCAATAACCAGAATACGGCACTGGATCGTGCCAGCATTCTGAACCATATCTGGGGCGACGGCTATTTCGGCGATGATAAAATTGTCGATGTCAATATCCGCCGCATTCGCATGAAGATCGAAGAAGAACCCAGCAAGCCGCAGTATATTACGACGATCTGGGGTTATGGATATAAGTGGAATGACAAATAAACGCAGACGCAGCCCGAAAAAACGTGCCGGAAGTTCGATCACCCGCCGCTGGGTCATCAACAATCTGGGGATCATTGCACTGGTGCTGACAGTGCTGGATTTCGCGTTTATCTACATCATGCAGAATTATTATTATAGTGCTTCTCAGCAGTATCTGAACACGAAGATCAGTTCCGTGACCGGTGTCCTGAGCCGCTATGCACAGGACGCGGACATCAACTTTTCCTCGGAAATGCGGAGTACCATCGAAAACTTTTCCGACAAGGACAAAATGGAACTCATGGCGATCAATTCCCGCGGACGGGTGGCATTGACCTCCTCCGGCTTCACACCGGCAGAGGGTGCCGCCATGCCGGATTATGAAGCCGTCATGGACGGCGGCGACGGCTACTGGGTCGGCAAGCAGGGCGGTGAAACCATTATGGCGGTTTCCGTGGATATTTCCGATATGAACACGGAATACAACGCCATTCGGGTGGTAGCTTCTCTGGAACAGATCCGGAGTACGGTGAATTCCTATGTGTGGGGTGTCAGTGCCTTGTGTGCCGGCGTTCTGCTGCTGCTGCTGGTGACCGGACTGTATTTCATACGCTCCATTGTCCGCCCCATTAAGCAGATCAACGCCACGACCAAGAAATACGCCAAGGGAGATTTCTCTGTCCGCATTCAGGAGAACAGCAGCGACGAGATCGGCGACCTCTGCGTATCCATTAACCAGATGGCGGACGAACTCTCCAATACGGAGAACATGAAGAACGAGTTCATCTCCTCGGTGTCCCATGAACTGCGGACACCGCTGACGGCGATCAAGGGCTGGGCGGAAACCATGTGCATGGAAGCCGACCCCGACACCGTACAGCGTGGCGTGCATGTCATCGTGAACGAAACCGAACGGCTGTCCGAAATGGTTGAGGAACTGCTGGATTTTTCCCGCATGCAAAGCGGACGGTTCTCGCTCCAGTGTGCCACCATGGACGTGCTGGCGGAACTGGGGGACGCGGTGCTCATCTATACCGAAAAGGCAAAGCGGGAGAATATCCGCATCATCTATCAGGAACCGGAAATGCTGCCCTTTGTCTACGGGGATAAAAACCGTATCCGGCAGGTGTTCATCAACGTCATTGACAACGCCATTAAGTACTCCAATTCCGGCAGCACCATTACCATTAGTGCGGAAGAAGTGGGGAACATGATACAGGTGACGATCACCGACAACGGCGTGGGCATCAGCGAAGCCGACCTGCCCCGCGTCAAGACCAAGTTTTTCAAGGCAAACCACACCCGTCGCGGCTCCGGTATCGGACTTGCTGTGGCAGATGAGATCATTACCATGCACGGCGGCAGGCTGGACATTACCAGCGAACTGAACGTGGGAACCAATGTGACCATTACGCTGCCAGTAGAGCCGCAACGCCGCAGCAGTGCCACCACATAACACGAAGGGAGCAGAGATGCAGAAGGTACCAAAGGTTGTGATTCTGCGTACCGGCAACATGAAGTTTTATAAGGGTGTCAAGCTGGACGTGGAAAAGCAGTTCCGAGATGAACTTCGCTTTGGCGGCGGTTATGTCGCACAGCACCACGACGGCGGCGAAACGTATAACTTTGCACCGTGGTACGGAAGCGAGGAAGAACGGCTCTGTCTGGGCTTTGTAGAAACCATGTCCAGCGGCGACAAACGCAGAAGAATACTGGTGGAAAATATTCTCGGTTGCGAGCAGCTCTGCCCGTCTGATCCGGCGGCAGAAGATGTGCTGGTGGTCTGGTGTGCCCGCATCGAGGAAGCAACCGAGTCTGTTCGTGTTATGGGCTGGTATCATCACGCCACCGTCTTTCGGGAATATCAGGAGTATTCCGTCATGGATGAAAACGGCGAAGTACAGACCTTCGAATATAATGTCAGTGCACCGGCATCGGGCTGTGTGCTGCTGCCGGTGAAAGAGCGTTTTGCCTATCGCTGGCGTGTCCCGCGGGGAAAACACAATCTGGGGCGTTCCAACATCTGGTACGCACGGGAGAATCCGGCGTTCGTGGAACAGTTGGTGCACCAGATCGAGGAATATGAGAAATATGGCGGGGAGAATTGGCTGGACGTTGATGCAGACTGGGACGTTGTGAAAAACACGATCTCGATTGAATGAGAAAGGAAACAGATACATATGGAAAAACAACCCAGAGAAAACCCCAAGCACATGACCAAGATCGGCGGACAGGCATTGATCGAGGGCGTGATGATGAAAGGGGCAGACACCGGTGCAATGGCGTGCCGTCTGCCCAACGGCGAGATCGACGTAGAAACGTGGGCGGAGAACAACGGCAAAAATATGCCGTGGTACCGGAAGTGTCCTTTTGTGCGGGGCAGCTTCAACTTCGTTCTGTCCATGAAAGACGGCTATCGCTGTCTGACTAAGTCGGCAGAAAAACAGGTACCGGAGGACGAAGAAGACGACACCGAAGAAATGAACCGCTTTGAAAAATGGCTGGACGAAAAGCTGGGGGATAAGCTGTTCGGCATCATTATGACCATTGGCATGATCGTCGGCATTGCCGTTGCCATTGGTCTGTTTGTGTTCCTGCCGAAATTCCTCATCGGACAGCTGATCTCCCACACCGCCATTCCCGACAACAGCCGCTTTGTGCGGTCGCTGCTGGAGGGCATTATCAAGATCGCGATCTTTTTGGGGTACATGGCGTGTACCGGTCTGATGAAAGATATTCGCCGTACCTATGAATACCACGGGGCAGAACATAAGACCATTGCCTGCTATGAAGCGGGCGAGGAACTGACCGTAGAGAACGTCAAAAAGCACACTCGTTTCCACCCTCGCTGCGGAACCAGTTTTATTTTCATCACCCTGATCGTCAGCATTCTGGTAATGTGCATCGTGCCCATTTATCAGGTGTTGCCCCGTGTGATCGTCAGCATTCTGCTGCTGCCGGTGGTGGTCGGGATCTCCTATGAGTTTATCCGTATCGCCGGCAAAAGCAACAACTGGCTGACCCGTGCCCTGTCGTGGCCTGGTCTGCAGATCCAGCGGATCACCACGCGGGAACCGGACGCATCACAGATCGAGTGTGCCATTGCTGCACTGAAGCCCTGCATTCCGGAGGATATGGAGGACGACAAGTGGTAAATACGCCCCGTGCCGCCATGCAGGCGGTGCAGCAGAAACTGGCAGAAGCGGGACTGGATTCGGTGCAGTTCGAAAGCCGCATTCTGCTGGAAACCGTGCTGGAACTGCCCTATGGGGCACCTCTCCCGCAGCAGCCCCTGACCGAAGCCCAGCAGCAGCGTCTGGCGGAACTGACCGCACGCCGCTGTGCCCATGAACCGTTACAGTATCTCTGCGGCACATGGGAATTTTTCGGGCTGGAGTTTCAGGTGGGAGAGGGTGTGCTGATCCCGCGGCAGGATACCGAAACATTGGTGGAAGCGGTGCTGGAACTGCGAAAGAATGAGCCGTCCACCTGTTTGCTGGATCTTTGCAGCGGCTCCGGCTGTATCCCGTCGGCACTGTCGGTGCACCTGTCCGGTGTCACCGGTGCCGTGCTGGAACTTTCGCCGGAAGCAATGGGCTATCTCCGGCAGAACCTGAAACGCCACGCTCCCCAGCTGGAATGTATCGCCGGGGACGTGCTGCACCCGCCGGCGGAACTGCTGCACCGGCAGTTCCACATCATCACCTGTAACCCGCCCTATCTCACCGCAGCAGATATGGAGCAGCTTCAGCCGGAAGTCGCCCGTGAACCGGAAACCGCCCTGTTCGGCGGCACCGACGGGCTGGACTTCTACCGAAAGCTGACTCCCCTGTGGAAACCGGCACTCCGGCCGGCTGGCTGGCTGGTGTATGAGGTGGGAGCAGGACAGGCACCGGACGTGGAAGCGATCCTACAGGAAAACGGCTATGCCCAGGTACACACCGTCCCCGACCTCACAGGCATCGGACGCGTCGTGCTGGGGCAGCGGTAGGAATTTCGGGATATGCAGCGGGGCAATTGGTAACACGATTGACCGTAAGGAGCGAATTCATTCGCTATACCAGATAAAGGACGATAATTTATGGCAAAAGCAGATCTGAAGAAAAAGGTGGTACTGGATATTCCTACCACCGAGGAAGAAAAGAAAAAGGCACTCCAGAGTGCCATTGCACATATCACAAAAGTATACGGCACCGGTGCGATCATGCGGCTGGGAGAGAACAAGGCGAACCTGAATGTGGAAGCCATTCCCACCGGCTCCATGATGCTGGACATGGCTCTGGGCATCGGCGGCGTTCCCCGCGGCCGTATCGTGGAACTGTACGGACCGGAAAGTTCCGGTAAGACCACTGTTGCCCTGCACATTATCGCAGAGGCACAGAAAATGGGCGGCGAAGTGGCATTTATCGACGTGGAACACGCCCTCGACCCCACCTATGCCGAAGCACTGGGCGTGAACATCGACAACCTGCTGGTTTCCCAGCCGGACAGCGGTGAACAGGCTCTGGAAATTGCCGAAGCACTGGTACGTTCCGGAGCCATTGACGTGCTGGTCGTGGACTCTGTGGCAGCCCTCACCACCAAGGCGGAGATCGACGGCGAAATGGGCGACAGCCACGTGGGACAGCTGGCACGTCTGATGTCCCAGGCAATGCGGAAGCTGACCGCGGTCATCTCCAAGTCCAAGTGCGTGGCGATCTTCATCAATCAGGTGCGGGAAAAGATCGGCGTGATGTACGGCAATCCGGAAACCACTCCCGGCGGCCGTGCCCTGAAATTTTACGCTTCTGTCCGCATGGAAGTCCGCCGCGGCGAACCCATTAAGGACGGCAGCAGCCAGATCGGCAACCGCACCAAGGTGAAGATCAACAAGAACAAGGTCGCTCCGCCGTTTCGTGAAGCCGAGTTCGATATTCTCTACGGACAGGGCATCTCCCGTACCGGCGAGGTCATCGACGTGGCTGTGGAACTGGGCATCGTCAAAAAGGGCGGTGCGTGGTTCAGCTATCAGGATCAGAAGCTGGGACAGGGACGGGAAAACGCCAAGAAAACACTGGAGGACAACCCCGAACTGATGAAGGAGATTGAAGCCCAGATCCTGGAACACAAGGACGAACTCATGGCATCGACCAAGAAGAAAAAGAAGAAGTCCAAGCTGGAAGAAGCTGCGGCAAAGGCTGCCGGAGAGAACACCGAGGCACCGGAGGACGGCGGCGAAGTGCTGGAAGCCGAGGGCGAGTTCAACTCGCTGGAGTCGCTGGATGACGGCGAAAATCTGGAGATCAGTGCAGAGGACGACTTCGAAGAATTCGATCCGGCGTAAGGTGACGGCACAGCATGACCATCACCACACTGGCTGCCCATAAGGGCAACACCTGGAAACTCGAACTGGACGACTCCGGCGAACTGTATTTTCTCCACGTTTCTGTGGTGCAGCGGTGCGGTCTGCAAAAGGGCATGACGCTGACACCGCAGCAGTGGGAGCAGGTGCAGACTACGGAACTCGCCCGCAAGGCGTACCAGTACGCCTGCTTCCTGCTGGACCGGCGGGGCTACAGCTATCAGGAAATGTTCCGGAAGCTGGAGCCGAAATATCCCCAGTCCGTCTGCTATGCCACAGTAGACCGGCTGGCGAAGTTCGGGCAGATCAATGACCGAGCCTATACGGAACAGCTGGCACACCACTATGTGGAAGTGAAGCACTTCGGGCTGCGGCGGGCACGGCAGGAGATGTACCGGCGGGGACTGCTGGACGAACACATCACCGAGGCACTGGAGCCCTATGAGGACGAGGTGACAGGGGGAATATTGGAGGAACTGGTAGCGGGGAAGTACCGGAAGTATTTTCTGGATCCCGACGACCGCCGGACGATTGAAAAGGGGAAAGCTGCACTGGTACGGCAGGGGTATCGCTTCAGCGAGATCAACGCCGCGGTGCAGGCATTTTTGGAAGAAATGGAAAATGTGGAATAAGGATCTCAAGCAGGAGATTTGGAGAGGTATTATGCAGACAGAAAGACGGATCGCGAAATGTGCCGTGCTGGCAGCGTTGGTGATGCTGGGTGGAGCCTGCACCAAAATCGATGCAGTGCGTTCCGACGGCAAACAGACACAGGAAGCCGTTATGGCGGCAGCTTCGGCGGCGGAAGTTTCCACCACAGCCGAAGCAACAACGGCAGCGACAACCGAAACCACAACGACTACCGTGACCACTACAGTGACGACGACTACTGCGGCAGGGCTTTGCCAGCCGTTTATCGATGAGAACGCCAATATCGACCCCTCAAAGCCTATGGTGGCACTGACCTTTGACGACGGTCCGGGGCAGTATACCAACAGCATTCTGGACACGCTGGAAGCTTATCAGGCACACGCCAGCTTTTTTGTGGTGGGACAGAACATCAACGACGAAACCAGTGCTGTGATGCAGCGTGCCGTGGGGCTGGGCTGTGAGATCGGAAGCCATACGGAAAACCATGCCGATCTGGTCAAGGCAGATGCGAACACGTTCCAGCAGGAGATCCAGCAGGCAGATGACCGCATCTTGCAGGCGATCGGACGGTATCCCTATTTTCTCCGTCCGCCCTACGGGGACTTCAACGATGACGTTCGCCGCCACGTGGGGAAACCGCTGGCGTTCTGGTCGGTGGACACTAAGGACTGGAAAACGCGGAACACTGCCAGCACTGTCAGTGCAACCCTGAACAACATCGAGGACGGTGATGTGGTGCTGATGCACGACATCTACGGGGAAACGGCTGCGGCAGTGGCACAGATCGTGCCGTCGCTGGTGCAGCAGGGCTATCAGCTGGTGACCCTTAGCGAGCTGACGTATTATCGGGGCGTGGAAATGGAGAACGGCATGATCGTTTTCAACATGCACCCCGCCAACCCCAACTATAAGCTGCCGCCGGATCCGGACGTACCGGAACCGCAGACCACACCGGCTCCGGAAACGGAAACCACCACGGAAACTGTGGCTGCTGCGGGGCAGTGATAATTTGCTTCCCCTTTCAGGGGAGGCTGTTTGAAAGGAAAAATCCCTCGGAGAGGGAACAGGCGGCTTGTCCGCTGTAATATCATATCACAACGATCATATGGAGGAAAAAATATGCCAATTCGTGTAGGCATGGTTTCTCTGGGATGTTCCAAGAATCTGGTCGATTCGGAGCGTATGCTGGCAAAGCTGCGTGCCCACGGCTATCAGCTTGTGACAGAACCCGGTGAAGCTGACGTTGCAATCGTAAACACCTGCGGATTTATCCAGTCCGCCAAAGAAGAAGCGATCGAAACCATTCTGGAACTGGGTGCCCTGAAAAAGGACGGCACCCTGAAAAAGATCATTCTGACCGGCTGCCTGACAGAACGCTATCAGGAAGAAGCGGCGGAACTGTTCACCGAGGCAGATGCCGTTATTGGCATCGGCAACAATCGGGACATCGTGGACATTCTCGACCACGTGCTGGCCGGAGAGCGTGTCGTGCAGTTCGGCAAAAAGAGCGATGCCGAAATGAAGGGCGACCGGATCATTACCACCCTGCCCTTTTTCGCATACCTGAAAATTGCCGAGGGCTGTTCCAACAACTGTACCTATTGTGCCATTCCTGCCATTCGCGGACCGTACCGCAGCGTACCCATGGAGGACGTGCTGGACGAGGCACGCTGGCTGGCAGAGCACCATGTGACGGAACTGATCGTCATTGCACAGGACACCACCCGATACGGTGTCGATCTGTACGGCAAGTCCAGGCTGCCGGAACTGCTGCGGGAACTGTGCCACATTGACGGGATCCGCTGGGTGCGGGTGCTGTACTGCTATCCGGAACGCATCACCGAGGAACTGCTGGACGTGATGGCAGAGGAGCCCCATATGGTGCCCTATCTGGATCTGCCGATCCAGCACTGCGATGAGGAGATCCTGCGGAGAATGCACCGCCCCGGCAACGAGGAAACTCTGCGGAACCTTATCACCCACATACGGGAACGAGTGCCGGAGATCACCCTGCGTACCACGCTTATCACCGGCTTCCCCGGAGAAACCAAGGAGCAGTTCAACCGGCTGGGCGACTTCGTGCAGGATATGCAGTTCGATCATCTGGGCTGCTTCGCCTACTCCGAGGAGGAGGGCACCAAGGCTGCCGAATTTGAAGATCAGGTGGACGAAGATGTCCGTGCCCACCGTGCCGATATTCTCATGGAGCAGCAGGCGGAAGTCAGTGCTGCCAAGAATGCGGCAAAGCTGGGCAAGCGAATGACTGCGGTGGTTGAGGGCTATGACAAGTACGCCGGCTGTTACTTCGGCAGAACTGCTGCCGATGCACCGGATATTGACGGCAAGGTGTTTATCAAGAGCAGCAGCCGTCTGCGTCTGGGGCAGTACATTACGGTAGAAGTTTTCGACACTATGGACTACGACCTGTTGGCGGAGGAGGTAACCGATGAACCTGCCGAATAAACTGACGCTGCTGCGTGTGATCCTGATTCCGTTTTTTCTGGTGATGATGTATGTGGACGCGATCCCGCTGCATTTCCTGTGGGCACTGGTCATTTTCGCGGCGGCTTCGCTGACGGATATGCTGGACGGTAAGATTGCCCGTGCCAGAGGGCTGGTGACCAACTTCGGAAAGTTCCTCGACCCGCTGGCGGATAAGGTGCTGGTCATCACCGCCCTGACGGTGTTTGTGGAACTGAAGGAATTCCGCATGTCGGCAATTCCGCTGGTCATCATCATTGCACGGGAATTCATGGTTTCCGGTCTGCGGCTGCTGGCTGCGGAAGAAGGCGTTGTCATTGCCGCAGGCATCTGGGGCAAGCTGAAGACCGCATTCACCATGGTGACCATTGTAGGCGTTATGGCGTACCTGTCGCTGGCGTATGACTTCGGTCTGGCAGTGCCGGACTTCGTGAAAACGTGGATTCTGGGAGCACTGATCTGGATCTCCACCGCCCTCACCATTATCTCCGGTCTGGTCTATCTCAAGGGCTGCTGGAAGTATATTGACGGGGACAAATAAGCGTATAGATAGAAACAGAAAAAGCACATTGCCAACGGAGCGGTTCCGAGGGCAATGTGCTTTTTGTTTTGGACAAAAACAAGTGATTTGACAACATGCTCGTTTTCTGTTATACTAGAGAAAAGGGCTTATCATTCACGGGTAGGCGGTATTCCTTTTCTTAGCTCCCATAGGTTCCTCTTGAACAGATGGGAGGTGATTCTTTATGATGGACAGCGTTGTAACTTTTGGCGATTTGCTGAAACTGGGGAGTTTTCTCCTCGAATTGGCAACCTTTATCGCATACATCTACTACAATCATAAAAACAGTAATCATCACAATAAGAAAAAATAACCGCCCCTTGCTACCAAACTTGTGACGGTTATTTTTACCTGAAACTATGGGAGCATACCGCTTGCTTGATAAGCTCTTTTCTATTTTCATTATACTACACCGCGGCAGATTTGTCAAGAGCGAGTGCTTGGAAAATCCCAATATTTTTCCCTGCTTCTATAGACAAAACGAGAAAAATATGCTATAATAACAAACATATAGGCGTTACGGACTGCACAGTTCGTCAGAATGCCCAAAATATCGCTGGGATTCTCCGGTGAACGGGAATTCCGGAAAGGAACAGATTATGAAGAACACAGCAACAAAAATTAACTGGAAGGGTATGGAATGCATTCAGCTTTGTGCCGGCGGCTATACCGCACTGATCGCACCGGGAATCGGTTCGAACGTGCTGCGGCTTCACGACGATGCCAACGGCGTGGAATTTTTCCGCTGGGACGAGAACAACACACCGGAGGACATCAAGCAGTCTGCGGAAGTCTGGGGTCTGCCGACCTTATACCTGCCGAACCGTTTTGCAGACGGCGTGCTGAAAACCTCTGATGCGACCTATCAGCTGCCGGTAAACGAAGCGGCTCCGTTCCACAACCATATCCACGGTTTCCTTCATAAGCGGGAGCACAACGTTGTGGCGTATTCCGCCAATGAGGAAGGTGCATGGCTGCGGACTTCTTATGTATACAACGAGGAGGATCCGTTCTTCCAGTACATGCCCCTGCGGTTCACAGCGGACTTTTTCTTCGTGTTGAGTGAATACGGTCTGGAGTACAAGTTCTCCATTACCAACCAGTCCCCGAAGAAGCTGCCGGTTTCTGTAGCAACCCACACCACCATTTCTGCCCCCTTTGTAGACGGAGCCAGAGAAGAAGACATTCGCCTGCAAGTGCCGGTAGTGGAAAAGTGGACACTGAACGAACGCTGCCTGCCTACCGGAGAGATCCTGCCGCTGAACGACTACGATAAGGCATACCTGAACGGTACCACCTGTCCGGTAAAGCGGATCGTGGACAACGACATGTACACCGCCGGCAAGCTGACCTATCGGGGCAAGCCGTTCCGCGGAGTGTTGATGACCGACACCGCCAGCGGCAAGGGTATCGGCTATGAGGTTTCCGACGGCTATCACTTCTGGATTCTGTGGAACGACCGCGGCGAAAAGCACTACTTCTGTCCGGAGCCGATGACCGCAATGATCGATGCACCGAATCTGGATATGCCGGCAGAAAAGACCGGCTTCACCGAACTGTCCACCGGTGCTACATTCTATCTGGCACAGCATTTCTTCACCACGCTGCCGGAAGAAGCGTAACTCTATGCAGATACAGCAAACTCTCTCTCGTCTGGACGACCTGCTGCACCAGTGCCGGCTGGACGAAGCAGAAACCCTGCTCACCCAAGCCGTTGCACAGGCACAGGCGGAGGCAGACACCGACAGCGAAAAGCTGCTGCGGAACGAACAGATCGGCTTCTATCGGGACTGCGGGAAGTTTCCCGCGGCTCTGGAAACTGCTGCCGCGGCACGGGCACTGTTCGAGCAGACCGGTGAAACCGATACCATTTCCTATGCCACGACCTTGCTCAACTGTGCCAATGCCTATCGGGCTGCCGGAAACTATGAGGACGCTTTTGCCGCCTACGAAACCGTGCAGTCCCTCTATGCCCGCCTGCTGCCGCCGGACGACGGGCGTGTGGCAAGCCTTTGGAATAATCTGGCTCTCCTCTATCAGGAAACAGAGCAGTGGGAGCAGGCTTGCACCTGTCTGAAACAGGCTCTGGAACTGGTACAGCATGACCCCGATCCCACCCGTACCGGCATTTCTGCCGCAAATCTGGCGGTTTCTCTGCTCCGGCTTCACCGGACGGCAGAAGCACTCCGTTATTTGCAGCAGGCGGAAAAAATTCTGATCGGCAAAACGCCTTCGGATTTTCACGTCAGTGCCGTGTATGCCGGCTTCGGGGACGCGTACTATCAGCTGGGGGAATACGCCAGGGCTGCCGATGCCTACGAAAAAGCCCTGCCGGAGATCGAGCTGCACATGGGGCGGAACAATTTCTACGAGATCGTGTCGGAAAATCTGAAGCAGACTTATGCCCGATTGGGCGGCGGCCGTCCGGAGAAGCGGGGATTGAGGCTCTGCGAACGGTATTATATTGCTTTCGGGAAACCGATGCTGGAACGGAACTTCGGGGCGGTCTTGCCGCGGCTGGCGATCGGTCTTGCGGGGGAGGGTTCGGAGTGTCTGGGCTATGATGATGCCCTGTCCCGCGACCACGATTTCGGAGCCGGTTTCTGCATCTGGGTGCCGGACGATCTGCCGGAAGAAACAGTGCAGCAGCTGCGGAACGCTTATGCCGTTTTGCCGAAAAGCTACTGCGGCGTGTCCCGTGTTGCCATGCCGGAGGCAGACGGCAGAGTGGGCGTGTGCCGGCAAAGTGCCTTTTTCCGGCGGCTGCTGGGAACAGACGGCGTGCCGGAAACAGAAGCCCGGTGGCTGGAAATCGAATCCGGCATGCTGGCGGCGGCGTGCAGCGGGGCAGTTTTTCGGGACGACTCCGGTAGCTTCACGGCGGTGCGGCGAAAGCTGTCGCTGGGCTATCCGGAGGAAGTGCGGCTGCGGCGGCTGGCACAGGCACTGGGACGCATGGCACAGTGCGGACAGTACAACTATCCCCGCATGCGGCAGCGGGGCGACTACGCCACGGCACAGCTGTATTTGACAGAATTCTGCAAAAATGCCATGGAAGCGTGTCATCTGCTCCGGAACCAGTACGCTCCCTATGAGAAGTGGCTTCTGCGGAGCACCGCGGAACTGGAGGGCTTCGGAGTACTGGCGGAATCCCTGCGAAACCTGTTGCTTTTGCCGCCGGAGCAGGACGGCAGCGGACAGATCGAGAGCATTTGTGCGGCAATCGGAAAGGAGTGCACAGCAATGGACAAAACCGAAAAAACCACGGCACAGGCTCCGTTTTTGGCGGATACTGCCAAGACGCTGGCGGCACAGGCGGCGGCTCTGGAAAAGCACCGTGCCACGGTGGAACAGCTGGCGGAACTGGAATTCCGCACGTTCGATAAAGTGCAGGGCATCGGCGGCAGGGCAGCCTGTCAGGACGACTGGGAAACCTTTTCGATCATGCGGCGGAGCCAGTATCTGCCGTGGGAGGAGGAACTGCTGGAACAGTGGCTGGCGGCGTTTACCGCGGCAGTGCAGGCGGGGCGGAATCCCATTATGGAAAAGTACGCCCGCATGATGGAGAGCACAGATCCCCAGCTGTATGCCGGCTTTGCCGACCAGCTGCCGGAACTGTCGCCGGAATTTGTGCAGCTGCGGGAGGCAGTCATTGCCATTCAGATTCCGTGGATGGAGGAATTCACAGCAAAGTATCCGCATCTGGGCAGCCGTGCCCGTGCGATTCATACGGCGGAGGATTCTACGGCACAGACTTCCTACGAAACCTATCTCCGCGGGGAACTTTCGGTGTATCCTTTTGAGGTGCTCTATGGCTATGGCCGCTGGGTGGTGTCGCTGTATCAGGCTGGAAAAAATCTGGCGTGCATGACCATGGCGGAAACCGTCAGAGCATACGGATATGCATCACTGGAAGCCGCAGAACAGGCGTGTGCAGAAACGCCACTGAGCGGAATCCCACTGCAATTGTGAGAATCTTGCTTTCTGAAAAGCGTCGCAGTTTCCTTGCTTTTTAGACTTTGCAAGTGTTTTGAGAGTAAGCCTCCCCTGAAAGGGGTGACTCCCCACGGGGTGGGGAGATGCCCGCAGGGCAGAGGGGACCGCTCAGTACGAGGGGGACCAGCGAAGCTGGTGGAGGGGTTCACCCGTGGAGCGTAACTTCTAGTGCAGCCGTGTCGAAACCGTCCGGCGGAATTCGCTCGTTCCTCGCTGTCCGCCTGTGGCTCGCCAACGCCGGTTGTTGCCCTTGCCTGTATCGGTAATGTTGATATTCAGGTGTTTTCCTGTGCTGACGGTAAACCTTATTTTTTACGGTGTTTGCAAGCTGGTGGAGGGGTTCACCTGCGAAGTATACTTTCTAGGGCTGCCATGTCGAAACCGTCCGGCGGAATTCGCTCGTTTCCCTCGCTGTCCGCCTGTGGCTCGCCAACGCCGATAGTTGCCTTTGCCTGTATCGGTAATGTTGATATTCAGGTGTTTTCCTGTGCAGACGGTGAATCTTATTTTTTACGGCGTTTTGCAAGCTGGTGGAAGGGTTCACCCGCGAAGTATACTTTCTAGTGTAGCCATGTCGAAACCGTCCGGCGGAATTCGCTCGTTCCTCGCTGTCCGCCTGGGGCTTGCCAACGCCGGTTGTTGCCCCTGCCTGTATCGGTAATGTTGATATTCAGGTGTTTTCTGGTGCAGGCGGTCAACTTTATTTGATACGGCGTTTGCAAGTTTGTGAATAAGGCTCCCCTTTAGGGCACCCGAAGGGCGTGCCTTGTGCTGAGCTGGCAAGCCGTAGGCTTGACTGAGGGGTTACCTGCTACAGCAGCCAACCGGTTTCACAAGGAGTTACGCTTCTTTTTTTCTTTACTGAAAAGAAAAAAAGAAGCAAAAAAAGAAAAGAATTCGCGTTCCACTTGTACTACAAGGTCAAATATCACACGAAGATTATACAGAGAATTTTCCACTTATGTAAAATCTTTTGTATTTATGTGGAAACCCCTCCACCGCCTAACGGCGGTCCCCCTCGTACTGAGCGGTCCCCTCTGCCCTGCGGGCATCTCCCCACCCCGTGGGGAGTCACCCCTTTCAGGGGAGGCTTTTTTGACTTTTGAATTTCCGACAACAAAACTTCCCCGGCGGGGCAAACAGGCGGCTGCCGCCGTAACATTACCCTTTTCGCAGTTGAAATTGGGGCGTAGGGTCAGCGGCGACCCGCCGCAACGGGAGAATATTGCTCCCAAAATAGCATACAAAAAAACACCGCACAAAGTCTGACGAACAGCTTTGTGCGGTGTTGTTTGAAATAATGCAATGGCTTACTTGCTGGACGGCATCACCTTTGCCAATGCCCCTGCCATACCGGACAGCGGCAAGGTCTGGAGCCAGATGCGTCCCGGACCGGTGACCTTGGTGTTGAACAGTCCCTCGCCGCCGAGCAGCATGTTGCCTACACCTTTGACCATTTCCACGTCAATCGTGCAGGTTGCTTCCATGGCAGCCAGATTGCCGGTGTCCACCATCATGGACTGCCCCGGAGCCAGGTCATATGCGACCATGCTGCCGTCTACTTCCAGAAACAGCATGCCGTTTCCGGAGAATTTCTGCATGATGAAGCCCTCGCCGCCGAAGAAGCCGCCTGCCAGCTTTTTCTGGAAGAACAGTTCGAAGTTGACACCGGCTTCCGAAGCCAGAAAGGCAGACTTCTGTGCCACAATGGAACGCTCCGACGAGATCTGCACCGGCATGATCTCTCCCGGCACTGCGGAAGCAAAGGCGATCATGCCCTGTCCGCCCTTGGCGGTGTAGTGGTTCTGGAACATGGATTCACCGGTGAACGCACGGCTGAACATCTTGCCCAGTCCGCCGCCCTTGGTCTGCATCTCCATGTTGGGGGTCATCCATGCCATAGCCCCTTTCTGGCATAAAACGGTTTCCTCCGGCTCTACGGTCAGAACGACCACCGGATAGGGCTGTCCCTGAATCTGATACTGCATGTTGTAAATCCTCCTGTATATTTTTTAGGGCAAATGTATGAATGTATGCTCCAATTATCCCTGTAATCCCTTTGCACCGATGTGCACTTCTCCGGCGTGGAGGGTTTCCACGTTGCCGAAGCTGTCCCGCACGACCAGACCGCAGTCGTCGGCAATTTCCAGTACAGCCACTTTTTTGACAGTACCGTCATCTTTTGTCAGTTCCACGGTCTTTCCGATGAGGCAGGAACGGCGGCGGTATTCCGCCAGAAACCGCCGCTGGGGCAGTTCCCGCAGCACCTGCTCCATTTCATAGAGCACAGTTGCCAGCAGCTGGGCACGGCAGACGTGAATGTCCGGACGGGCTTCTTCCAGCGAAGTGACCGTGTGCCGCAGTTCCTCCGGCATGGCAATGCTGGTGTTCCGGACGTTGATGCCGATGCCGATGATGGCATGTTCCAGCTTGCCGGATTCCAGACTGACACCGCCCTCGGTGAGAATGCCGCAGCATTTCTTTCCGTCCAGATAGAGATCGTTCACCCACTTGATCTGCATTTGCGTGCCGTATAAAGCGTCAATGGCTCTGGCAGCGGCGACAGCAGCACAGGCAGTCAGCAGCGGTGCGTCCTGTAGGGAAACCGCCTCGGACAGGATCATGGAAAAATACAGTCCCGAACCGGCAGGGGATACAAAAGTGCGTCCTTGTCTGCCTTTTCCGGCAGTCTGGCAGTTTGCCGCCACCACTGTGCCGTGTCTGGCATGATCCCGCACCAGCGTTTTGCAGGTGTTGTTGGTGGAGCCCAGTTCCGAATAGACGTATAAAGGGTGTCCCAGAATCCGGCTGTGCAGATATGGGCGGACGGATTCTTCTGTCAGCAGATCCACGCCCTGTGCCAGCCGGTAGCCGGTCTTTTTCTTGGCTTCAATGGGAAAGCCCTCGTCCTGCAACAGGCGGACGGCTTTCCAGACAGCGTTTCGGCTCACGCCCAGCTTTTGTGCCAGCGTTTCACCGGAGAGATATTGTCCGCTTGCTTCGGTCAGGCAGGCGGCAACGGCATCTTTTACTCGCATGATGCATAATGCTCCTTTGTTTGTCTTTGCAGAAATTCATATTTTTCGCAGGCTTTCGATATTAGCATTATAAACAATTTTCATGGTTTTGTCAAGGGAAAATTTAGGAAACACTGCAAGCAGATTGCATGTAAAGCCGTCAGGCAACAGGCTGACCGCCGCAAAAAACAGCCGTCCGGAATCCGAACGGCTGTTGCTGTTATGACAATACCGTACAAAGATTGTGTGGTATTGCCTTATGTTTCTTGTAAATGCTTTCGCAGGATCAATATGCCTTGCCCCACAGCACCATGTGCTTTGCCGGCTTGCCGCAGCAGACACACTTGTCCGAGATGTGCTTCTGCTCCAGCGGAATGCAGCGGGAACCTACGCCGGTAACTTCCTTGACCTTGTCCTCGCAGGCTTCGTCACCGCACCACATTGCTTCTACAAAACCGTCGCCCTTTTCTTCCAGAGCCTTGGTGATCTCGTCCATGGTCTGGCAGACATAGGTCTTGTTTGTCCGGTTTTCCAGTGCCTTCCGGAACATGCCCTGCGGCACTACGTTCTCCAGCAGGTCGCTGACGGTGTCGCACAGAGCCTCATAGTTCTCGTCCAGAGCGACCGTCTGCTTCTCGCCGTTGAAGCGGGTGGCAACGACACACTGTCCGGCTTCGATGTCCTTGGGGCCGATCTCGATCCGTACCGGAATGCCCTTCATCTCGTACTGGGCAAACTTCCAGCCCGGAGAGTTGTCGGAATCGTCCAGCTTTACGCGGATTCCCTTGGCAGCCAGAGCCTTGTACAGTTCTGCCGCCTTGTCCAGAACGCCTTCCTTGTGCTGGGCAATGGGCACGATAACTGCCTGTACCGGAGCCACAGCCGGCGGCAGTACCAGACCGCTGTCATCGCCGTGTGTCATGATGATTGCACCGATCAGACGGGTGGTCACGCCCCAGCTGGTCTGGTGCGGATATGCCAGCTTGTTGTCCTTGCCGGCGAACTGAATGCCGAATGCCTTGGCGAAGCCGTCCCCGAAATAGTGGGAAGTACCTGCCTGCAATGCCTTGCCGTCGTGCATCAGAGCCTCGATCGCATAGGTAGAAACTGCACCGGCGAACTTGTCGCTTTCGGTTTTCCTGCCCTTGACTACCGGCATTGCCAGACACTTTTCGCAGAAGTCGGTGTATACGTTCAGCATACGCTCGGTTTCTTCAATTGCCTCCTCTGCGGTGGCGTGAATGGTGTGGCCTTCCTGCCACAGGAACTCACGGGAACGCAGGAACGGACGGGTAGTTTTTTCCCAGCGTACCACGCTGACCCACTGGTTGTACAGCTTCGGCAGGTCGCGGTAGCTGTGCACGATGTCCTTATAGTGATCGCAGAACAGGGTTTCCGAAGTCGGACGGACGCAGAGCCGTTCCTCCAGCTTTTCGCTGCCGCCGTAGGTGACCCATGCCACTTCCGGAGCGAAGCCCTCTACATGATCCTTTTCCTTTTCCAGCAGGCTCTCCGGAATGAACATGGGCATGTTGACATTCACGTGACCGGTCGCCTTGAACATGCCGTCCAGAATCCGCTGTATATTCTCCCAGATCGCATAGCCATAGGGACGAATGACCATACAGCCCTTTACGCTGGTATAAGATACGAGTTCTGCCTTTTTGCAGATGTCGGTGTACCACTGTGCAAAATCCACGTCCATTGCCGTGATCTCTTCCACCATTTTCTGATTCTTTTTTGCCATAGTATCCTCCTGTGGTTGTTTCCGGTGCAGCCGCACCGTCAGTCTGTTTTCAGTATAGCATATTTTTTGCGGAATTGCAAGGGGATTCTTGGATTTGTAAGGAAACACTGCATAAAGCTTGTGCGTAAGATGCGTAGTCAGATTTTTCGGCAGATTGCCTAGAAATTCCGCAGGCATACTTGATGTATGGCAAGGGATTTCTGGGCAATATGATGGAAAATCTGCAAGCAGATTGCGTGCAAAGCCGTCAGGCGGGCTTTATGCAGTGTTTCCATAAGGCAAATCCTCGCCGTCAGGCAGACTGATGCGGTGCCGCCATAACGCAAAAATGAATTTTTAAAAATATGCTGATTTAAATTGTGTCAAATTATGAAGTTTGACAAACGAGGCTCCCCTGAAAGGGCACCCGCAGGGCGTGCCTTGTGCTGAGCTGGCAGTGCGTAGCACTGACTGAGGGGGTACTTCTGTAAACTCTTTTACACCAAGCAGAAGATTCCACAAGAACCCTTCCACCGTCTGACGACGGTTCCCCTCGTACTGAGCGGTCCCCTCTGCCCTGCGGGCATCTCCCCACCCCGTGGGGAGTCACCCCTAAAGGGGAGGCTGATTTTTATTCAAGCTTTCCCTTTTGTGCATAGGCTCCCCTTTAGGGCACCCGCAGGGCGTGCCTTGTGCTGAGCTGGCAGTGCGTAGCACTGACTGAGGGGGTACTTCTGTAAACTCTTTTACACCAAGCAGAAGATTCCACAAGAACCCCTCCACCGCCTAACGGCGGTCCCCCTCGTACTGAGCGGTCCCCTCTGCCCTGCGGGCATCTCCCCACCCCGTGGGGAGTCACGTCACAATTCGAAAATCTGGGAAATACAGAATAGGCATCTCCCCACCCCGTGGGGAGTCACCCCTTTCAGGGGAGGCTATCATGAAAATTGATTTCTGTGCCGCCATAATATTCCCTATTGATTTCTCCGCAGTTTTCCTGTATAATAAGAATCAAAAGACAATCCCCTCATTTTCAAGAAAGGACAAGCATATGAAACAGACTACGAAAAAACTTGCCGGACTGGCCTGCGGACTGGCTCTGGTGCTGGGCTGCGGTGCAGGAACGCTGACGGCTTCGGCGACCTCTGTGGGTGATGTCATTGCCCACGCCTATGCCGTAGGGCTGCCGGAGTCGGACATTCAGGCATGTATCGCCCAGTACAGCGGCAGAGAGTACACCTCCGAACAGTGCGATCAGGCGATCGCCGCACTGGACAACTGGGCAAAAGAGCGAGATGACAAGATCAACGAGGAGATCAATAAGGGCACCACAACGGCTGCTCCGGAAGAAAACCGCACCACGGAAACCACGGCAGCAACTGCCGCAGCGGCTGCCGGCAAAACTGCACAGACCACTGCTCCTGCCAAGAAAGATTTCCTGAACATGACGCTGAACGAAAAGGTGGAGTACATCAACAGCCTGCCTGCCGACCAGCGGAACGACTTTGTACAGAACATGAGCAACGAGGAGCGAAACAGCTTCCTCAAGCAGATGAAAACCAGTGACCAGCTGGATGTGATCTCCGCCATGACAGACGTGGGAAAGGCGTTCGGCGTGAACTTCTCTGTGGACAGCGTTTCCGATGATGCCATTTCTGTCAGCATTCACGACGAAAACGGCAATCTGGTAGGCGTTTCCACCTACGGCAACACCGTGGAAGCTACCGGAATTCCCTACACCGTACCGGTACTGATCGGCGGCGGTGCGATCCTGCTGGCATCTGCCGGACTGGGAGCCTTACTGCTCCGCAGCCGCCGCACTGCCGGACAGGCAGGAGGAACGCTATGAAAAAGAAAACCGATTCCACCATTTCTCTGCCTGTATGGGCACAGCTTCTGCTGCCGGTTCTGGTGACAGTGCTCTGTGCCGGCATTGTGCTGCTGTGCAGTATCCGCCCCTATGAACAGGCAAAAACCTATCTCAAAGTGGTTTTCATGGCAGGCAGCACCTCTGCTGCCGGAGAGGGCACCAACGGGCTGAACATTGTCCAGACGGACATTGACACCGACTACACCGGCAAGACGGATTCCGAGGGTACGCCTGCCGCAGTGGCTTACGGCAGCCAGTGTGCTGTGCTGGAAGCGAAATCCATCGGGCTGTACGTTCCCGTCTACTACGGCGGCGGCTCGGAACTGCTGGAGCAGGGAGCGTGTCTGACCACCGCTTCGGCTCTGCTGGGAGCGTCGGGAAACTCCGTCATCAGCGGACACGTGAACACCTTTTTCCACGACCTGTCCCAGCTGCAAGTGGGTGACACGGTGACCGCCTACACCACCTACGGCAAATTCACCTATGAAGTCACGGAGCAGATCCAGTTTGAATCCACCAGCAAGTCCTATCTGAAGCAGACAGACGACGACCGTCTGACACTGTACACCTGTGAGATGCAGCTTCTCGGCTCGTCCTCGAAACGGGTGGGCGTGATCTGCAAGCTGACGGATAAGGCATTCTACACCGACACCGAAGCCGGAAAAGGAGGTACCCAATGAAAACTGAAACCACTTCCGGCGGCATGGGCAAGCTGGTACTGCGGCTGATCCTGTCGATCCTGCTGGTATTTTCCCTGCTGGGAACGGTCGGCTGTGCCGTGGGCATTTCCGTCCTGCACAGTCCGTCCCAGCTGATTGCCCAGATGCACAAGCAAAACGCGGGGCAAAAGGTTTACGACAGTTTACAGACCCGCTTCACCACCGACTACAACACCACTGCCGTTCCTGCGAATGTCTACATGGACGCGATCTCTGTGGACTGGCTGGAGCAGTGCATGGAGCAGAAGCTGACGGCTCTCTACGGAGCGGACAGCGATCTCCTTGATTTTTCGGCACTGGAGAGCAGCATCACGGATTACTTTGAGCAATATGCAGAAGAAAACCACTACGTCAAGGACGATACCTACAACGAGAAGTTGCAGGAAACCATTGACAACGGGGAAAAGATCATCTCTGATGCCACAGACCTGCTGCGGAAGGACACGCTCCAGAAGGCTGGCTATCTGTCCAAGCTGGAAAAGCTGCGGACGCTGACTTTTGCGGGTGCAGGCGTTTGCGGCGTGCTGACGGTACTGCTGCTGGTGCTGCTGCGGAACGGCTACTGGATCGGCACGGGCTGCTTCGGAGCAGGGGCACTGCTGACTGTCGGAGCCGGTGTAGTTTTCGGCACAGGCGTGATTCACCGGTTCGTGCTGAAAGAGGCGGCTGTTTACGCAGTAGTCACCGGCACGATGACTGCCCTCACCACGGCAGTGCTGGTGGCGGGCATCGTGCTGTTGGCAATAGGCGTTGTATTATTAGTGCGGCTAGTGCGGCGAGTCGCCGCTGACCCTACGCCCCAATCTCAAGAGTGAAAAGGGTAATGTTACGGCGGCGGCAGCCGCCTGTATGCCCCGCCGGGGGAGTTTTGTTGATGAGAATCTGTGGGAATATATTGCACGTGTTCTCAATCTTTCGTGTAATCTTCGTGTGATATTTGACCTTGTAGTACAAGTGAAACGCGAACTCTTTTCTTTTTTTGCTTCTTTTTTCTTTTCAGTAAAGAAAGCGGCGGGTCGCCGCTGACCCTATGCCCCAATCTCAAGAGTGAAAAGGGTAATGTTACGGCGGCGGCAGCCGCCTGTATGCCCCGCCGGGGGAGTTTTGTTGGTGAGAAAAAGCCTCCCCTGAAAGGGGAGGGGGACCGCCGTTAGGCGGTGGAGGGGTTCCTACACAATAGCCTCCCTTGAAAAGGCACCCGAAGGGCAGACGGAGGGATTTCTTCTGTGAAACCTGAAACAGAAGTAAAAGATTCCACAGAACCCCTCCACCAGCTCCGCTGGTCCCCCTCCCCTTTCAGGGGAGGCTCATTTGTATCTAGGCTCCCTTGAAAAGGCACCCGAAGGGCGTGCCTTGTGCTGAGCTGACAGCCGCAGGCTGACTGAGGGATTCTTCTGTGGAACCTGAAACAGAAGTAAAAGATTCCACAGAATCCCTCCACCACACCCCTCATTCCACAACAACAAAAGCCGTACCCGAAAAGGTACGGCTTTTTTAGGCAATACCGCACAAGCTTTGTGCGGTATTGCCTTTATTCTATTTCACCAGATTGATGACCGGTATGCCTTTTTGTTTTGCCATACGCACAGTCTGAGCCGTGCCGCTTCTGCCGGCGGGGTCGCTGCAATAACAGATACAGCAGTCCGCCAGTTCCACCAGCCGCTGGTTCCGCAGCCGCATGCAGCTTTTCGTGTATTCCTCCGACACGAATTCGCAGGAATCCGCTTCCCGAAAAATGCAGTCATAGGCTGCCTTTTGTGCCTCTGTCCAGCGTGCCGTCTGCTCCCCGCGGGAACAGGGCAGCACCAGATGCAGGGCAATACAGGGATACTCCTCCCGCAGATCCAGCACCGTCTGTGCACAATAGGTATCCCACCCCAGTGCACCGCCGGCGTAAAAGTCCACAAAGCCCTGCGGAATGGCAGTTTCCAGCACCCGCCGCAGCTCTTTCAGCAGTGCCGGCAGCTCTGCCCTGACAATATGCCGGTGACCGGTAAAACAAATGGAACGCACCATTACACCTGATTCTCCTGCTCCATTTTGGCGTTCGCCAGCATCAGCTTGATGCGGTTCTCCTGATTGACGCGGGTCGCACCGGGGTCGTAGTCGATCGCTACAATGTTGGCATTGGGATAGGCGTTCTTAATGGTTCTCGCCATGCCCTTTGCCACGATATGGTTGGGCAGACAGCCAAAGGGCTGGGTGCAGATGATGTTCTCCGTGCCGGTTTCCGCCAGCACTGCCATTTCTGCCGTAATCATCCAGCCCTCGCCCATGGAAACGCCCTGACTGATATACTTATCCGCAGCACGGCGGAGGTCTTCAAAGTCGTGGGGCGGGGTGAATTCGCCCTGCTTCTGGATCGCCTTGATCATCTGCACCTGCTTGCTGTGGAGGAACTTATACCCCAGCCCGAACGCCAGCGTCTTGAAGTTCTTGTAGTCGTACAGGTGGCTGTTGGTTTCGCTGTTGGCGGCACAGTAGAGGATAAATTCCAGCAGGGTGGGAACCACCGGCTCACAGCCCTCGGAAATGAGGAAGTCCTCCAGATGATTGTTCGCCAGCGGCGAATACTTGACGTAGATCTCGCCGATAATGCCCACCCTGATCTTGGGCTTTTTGCTGCGGGGGATCGCCGCGAAGTCCTTGAGGATCTGGGTGTAGATCTTTTCCGCAGAGAGGAACTTGTTGCTCTCGAACAGCTTGGGCAGCTTCTCCTGCCATGCGTCCAGCACCTGCTGGGACTCGCCCTCGTTCAGTTCATAGGGGCGGCACTGGTTGTACAGGGTCATCAGCAGATCCGCATAGAGGACAGCGTAGACCATTTTGAGGCACAGTGCCGGTGTCAGTTCCAGACTACAGTCCTTTTCCAGTCCGGCAAAGTTCAGGGAGAGCACCGGCACCTGCGGGAACTGTTCCGCCATGCACTTCCGCAGCAGGTGGATATAGTTGGACGCACGGCAGCCGCCGCCGGTCTGGGTGATCAGCAGGGCGGTGTGATCGACATCATACTTGCCGCTTTTCAGGGCTTCCATGAACTGTCCCACGACCAGCAGGGCAGGGTAACAGGTGTCGTTGTGGACGTTTTTCAGACCTTCCTCCACCACGGTGCGGGAGGTGGATTCCAGCAGCACTACATGATACCCGAACTGTTCCAGAATGCGGATGAGCAGGTGGAAGTGAATGGGGAGCATATTGGGTGCAAGAATGGTATAGGTCTTTTTCATTTCCGGTGTAAACTTTGCGTATGCCATATGTATGGTTACCTCCTTGGAATGCTCGGGTTGCGGTGCATGCAGGCGTGTTCTGTGCGGAATTGTCGCCGTGGGTGGCTGAGGGTGCTTTCGTAAAACCGAAGGCATAAGGAAAAGATTTTACGAAGAAACCCCTCCACCGCCTAACGGCGGTCCCCCTCGTACTGAGCGGTCCCCTCTGCCCTGCGGGCATCTCCCCACCCCGTGGGGAATCACCTTCGGTGGCAGACAGGACTTTTACCCCGCAGCGGCATCTCCCCACCCCGTGGGGAATCACCCCTTTCAGGGGAGACTTATTCTGTCACCCCAAAAGTTTTAATTTTTGGGAAGATCTTCAATCAGCGGTTTTATAAGCTCAAATAATTGTTTTACCAGTGAACCGGGGTATAATTTTGTAAGCTGGCTATTCAAGTCAACTTTGCTTTTCGCATGCAAAATTGCCTGTACAGTTTCCTCTTTCTTTTCTTTATAGGCATCTTCTTTGCAATATTTCCCATAGAATGAACGCACTTGTGCTTCTCTTTTTTCCTTTGAAACAGGTTGTGCTTTGGGCTTTGCTGAATCTTTGCTGACTTCAGAGGTGTTCTGCGATTTCAATACATTCTGTGCCTGACAAATCTCCGGAACCCGATAAACCTGACATTTCAGCTGACGAAACATCTCAATGGACAAGTCAAAATCGGCATCATTAGAAACAATGTAATAAAGCATATCCTTTCGCCGTCTTGTGAGATTTTGCAAATGATACAGAATCAGACAGTCTGCGGCATTTTTTATTGGCATCTGCACTTTTACATATTGAAATTTCGCCTTTGATGCATTGATTCGGCGATGCAGTCCGAAAGTCATTGCCTCTGCATTTTTACTGTAATAAATCCGAACGCAATCTGTTTCCGATAATTTTAAAATACCATTTAAACCAACGCGATTTACATTTTCATAATCCACAAAAAAGCATCGTTTGCATTCGGAAGAAATTGATGTAAAATCAATGGATTCTTCTTCTGTATACGAAAAATCATCCTCATTATCACAGAGGATACTGGGCTCACCGCCAGTTTCCATGTACAATTCTGCATCATCGCCCATAGCACTCATTCCTTTCTATCAAAATTCTCGGTTATCAGCTACACCTCTCACGCCGTTTCCGGCTCTGTCTGCTTCTGTCCCTGTGTCTGTTCCATTGCGGCGATCAGGCTCCGCAGGCGGATCTTGATGGCTCCCAGATTGCTGATCTCATCGATCTTCAGCTGGGTGTACAGCTTGCCGCCGGTTTCCAGAATCCGCCGCACTTCATCTGTGGTAATGGCATCGATACCGCAGCCAAAGGACACCAGCTGTACCAGCTGCATATCCGGCTGTGTGGTGACATACTTGGCGGCACGGTACATTCTGGAGTGATACGTCCACTGGTTCAGTGCCTGCAATTCCGGTGTCTGTGCCAGATGTGCCACGCTGTCCTCGGTGATGACCGCCAGCCCCAGACTGCCGATCAGCTTGTGAATGCCGTGGTTGATCTCCGGATCGATGTGGTACGGTCTGCCTGCCAGCACAATGATCTGCCTGCCGGCTTCCCGTGCCTGCCGGACGATCTCCTCGCCCTCGGCGGTGATGTCTTTCCGGTACTGTTCCAGTGCTGCAAAGCCGTGTTCCAGTGCTGTTTCCACCTGCTTTTTCGTGGCATAGCGGCTGAATATGGTGGACAGCGTCTTGACCACATGCCCGCGGCGGTTCAGGTCGAGGAACGGGTACAGGAAATTGTTGTGGTTCAGCTTTTCGCAGTTCGCCATGAGCAGTTCCGGATAATACGCCACCACCGGACAATTGAAGTGGTTGTCGGAATCGCCCTCGTCGATGTTGTAACTCATGCAGGGGTAGAAGATGAAGTCCACGCCTTTTTCCAGCAGGCTCTCAATGTGTCCGTGTGTCAGCTTCGCCGGATAGCAGACCGTATCTGACGGAATGGTGCTCTGTCCCTTGTAGTAGGTGCCGCGGGTGCTCTCCTCGGAGAACTTCACCGCGAAGCCCAGTTCTGTGAAGAACGTGTGCCACAGGGGCATCTGGTCGTAGTAGTGCAGTGCCAGCGGCAGTCCCACCGTGGCTTTCGGCTCTGCGGGCTGATTTTCCTGCTCCAGCGAGAGAATTTTCCGGTACTTCCACTCGTACAGATTCGGCAGCTGTTCGCTCTCCTTTTTGCCGGCACCCTTTTCACAGCGGTTTCCGGAAATAAATCTGCCGCCGTTATTGAACCGGATCACACTCAACGCACAGTGTGCGGTACAGCCCTTACAGGTCGCCGCCTTGGCGGTATAGGAAAACTCCTGCAACTGCTGCGGATTCAGCAGTGTGCTGGTGCCGGTGCTCTTTTCCTGAGCGTACAGAGCCGCACCGAATGCCCCCATCAGACCGGAAATTGCCGGACGAATGACATCGTGACCGATCTCCCGTTCGAAGCAGCGGAGCACGGCATCATTGAGGAAGGTGCCGCCCTGCACCACGATATGCTGTCCCAGTTCCTCCGGATTGCGGGCACGAATGACCTTATAGATCGCGTTCTTGACAATGGAACCGGACAGACCGGCGGAAATATCCTCTACCGTCGCACCGTCCTTCTGTGCCTGCTTGACGCTGCTGTTCATGAACACGGTACAGCGGGAGCCCAGATCAACGGGGTGTTCTGCGAACAGTCCCAGCTTGGAGAACTCGGCAATGTCATAGCCCAGTGCCACGGCAAATGCCTGAATAAACGAGCCGCAGCCGGAGGAACATGCCTCATTCAGCATGATGCTGTCGATGCTGTGGTTCTTGATCTGGAAGCACTTGATGTCCTGTCCGCCGATGTCGATGATGAAATCCACCTCCGGACAGAAGAACGAAGCCGCCTTGAAGTGTGCCACCGTTTCGACAATGCCGAAGTCCACGCCCAGTCCGGCACGGATCAGGTCTTCTCCATAGCCGGTGACGGCACTGCCGCAGATCTGACAGTCCGGACTCAGGTCGGCGTACAGGGCGGACAGCTCCCGCTGAATGCAGTCCAGCGGCTGTCCCTTATTGGAAGCGTAGAATTCGTACAGCAGCTTGTGGTCTTCCGACAGCAGCACGATCTTGGTGGTGGTGGAGCCGGCATCGATGCCCAGATACGCCTTGCCGGCATAGGTGCGGTAGTCGCCCCGTGCCACATCATGGGCGGCGTGGCGTTCCTGAAACCGCTGGTATTCCTCCGGATAGCTGAACAGCGGCTTGTCTGCCACCAGAGCCGTCTGGGTCTTGGCGTTCCGGAGCAGTTCTTCCAGTTCTGTCAAGGTGTATGTATCCGTCAGGGACGATGCAGACACGGCACTGCCGTATGCCACAAAGGTTCTGCCGTCCTCGGGGAACAGGGCGTGTTCTTCGTCCAGTTCCAGCGTTCTGGTAAAGGCGTTCCGCAGCCCTTGCAGGAACGACAGCGGGCCGCCCAGAAACAGCACGTTTCCGGCAATGCGTCTGCCCTGTGCCAGACCGGAAACCGTCTGGTCCACCACTGCCTGAAAGATGCTGGCAGCGATGTCCTCCCGCCGTGCTCCCTGATTCAGCAGGGGCTGAATGTCAGACTTGGCGAACACGCCACAGCGGGAAGCAATGGGATACACCTTTTCGGCTGCCTGTGCCATTTTGTCCAGCTGATCCACGCTCACGTCCAGCAGGGTCGCCATCTGGTCGATAAAGGCACCGGTACCGCCGGCACAGCTGCCGTTCATACGCTGCTCCACGCCGCCGGTGAGGAAGATGATCTTGGCATCTTCGCCGCCCAGTTCGATCACCACATCGGCTTCGGGATACCGCCGCTTCACCGCCAGAAACGCCGCATGCACTTCCTGTACAAAGGGCAGCCCCGCCGCCTGTGCCAGACCCAGACCGGCAGAACCGGTGATGCTGACACGGAGCTGGACGTCCGGATATTCCTGTGCCAGTGATGCCAGCTTGGTGCATACGGTTTCTCTGACCTTGGAGAAATGGCGTTCATAGCTGGAAGACAGCACTTCGCCCATCTCCGTCAGCAGAACCGTCTTGACCGTTGTAGAACCCACGTCAATGCCCAGTGCATACGGGATCTTTTGTGTTTCAAGCATGGATAGCTGCTCCTTTCCTGTGACGCATCTGCGTCGGCTTTCACGATTTGTCCGGCAGGCATTCCCGCGGGACAGAGATTTCAACTTCTATACAAAAATGATTGTACCTGATTTTTTCGGGGATTGCAATGGAAAATTTTCCGTGCGGCGGGGAACCCCTCCACCAGCTTCGCTGATTTTCATTCCCTTTCAGGGGAGGCTGATTTTGCTGATTTTCTTATGCTGTGTCCGCAGACAAGCAAAAACGAGTGATGTGGGATTTTTTGAAATCTAAAACTTCACGAAAAAGATTTCACAAGAAACCCCTCCACCAGCTTCGCTGGTCCCCCTCGTACTGAGCGGTCCCCTCTGCCCTGCGGGCATCTCCCCACCCCGTGGGGAGTCACCCCTTCAGGGGAGGCTATTTGAATTATGCTCCGATCACATCACGGGGAACACGTTTGGAAATGCCGCAGACGATCTCGTACCCGATTGTTCCGTACAGGGCTGCCAGTTCGTCGGCGGTAATGGTTTCTTCGCCGTCCGTGCCGAACATGGTGACAACGTCCCCCGGCTTGACTTCTTCCGGCACGTCGGTCACGTCCAGCATCAGCTGATCCATGCAGACCCGTCCCACGATGGGGCAGCGTCTGCCGTGGAGCAGTGCGTCCGCCTGATTGGACAGCAGCCGTGCGTAGCCGTCGGCGTAGCCAATGGTCACTGTGGCAATGGTGCGGGGCTTGTCGGCAGTGTAGGTTCTGCCGTAGCTGATGCACGTGCCGGCATCGACCTGCTTTACGTGGGAAACCACGCTCCGCAGGGACATTACCGGCTGCAATTCCATAGGCACATGCACGGGGTAGTTGGGTTCCAGTCCGTACATGATGATGCCCACCCGTGCCAGCGTGGCTCTGGGGTTGGGGCGTGTCACGGTGGCTGCACTGTTCATGAAGTGGAGATGCTTCAGGGTGTGTCCCAGTTCCGCCAGCCGGTCATATACGGCAACGATAAAGTCCTCCTGTGCCTGCGTATACGCCATGTCATCTGCATCTACCGAGTCTGCCACGGCAAAGTGGGTGTAGATGCCCTCAATGGACAACTTATCCAGTTCGAACAGGGGCAGCAGAGCCTTGGCACAGTCCTCCGGCGTATTGCTCCGGAAGCCGATGCGTCCCATGCCGGTGTCCAGCTTGATGTGGCAGCGAACCGGCTGGTGGGCGAAACTTTGCAGCTGTCGGGCATATTCCAGCGACAGCACGCCCTGAATGATGTTATTCCGTGCCAGTTCCGGTGCAAACTCCGGCGGCGTATAGCCCAGAATGAAGATCTCTCCATAGGGGCAAAGCTGCCGGACAGAAAGGGCTTCTTCCAGATTGGAAACCGCAAACCAGCGGACTCCCAGTTCCCAGAGCTTCTGGCAGATCGCAGCGTCGCCGTGTCCATAGGCGTTCGCCTTGACTACCGCCATAAACTGCGTCTGTGCCGGCAGACGGTTCTGCACGGTCTGTACATTATGCGTCAGTGCGTTCAGGTCGATCTCTGCCCACGCACGATAGCGTTTCTGCTGTTCTTGTTCCATGATCCATCACGTTCCTTTTCCGGATACGGCTCCGCCGCAGTGATACGGCAGGCGGGGGTGCAGGCAGGGCGGCTGTTACACAGTACGACAAATCAGCAATTGCAACTCGCCGATTTTTCCATTGTCCTGCTTGCAATTTTCTATCAAATATGGTATGATTAGGTTGCATTTTCTATGCCGAGTGTCGATGCCGAAACCGGTCGCGGCAATGCCGGCATACCCTTTAGTATAGCACGAAACGGGGAAAATTGCAAGTCTTAGATATGAATAGATTTCGTTTGTCCGGCAGGGCGGTTTTTCGACAAACCCCACAATCGGACAAGCACTTTACGGAAAGGAAACAGCCATGTTTACCCAGATTTTTGACACCCACAGCCACTACACCGACAGTGCATTTGATGCAGACCGGCACGAAGTCCTGTCGGCACTGCCCGAAGCCGGCATTGTCCACGCTGTCCTTGCCGGCACCACGCTGGAGGACAGCACCGCCGGCATTGCCCTTGCCGACCGCTACGACTACATCTATGCGGCAGTGGGCATTCACCCCGAAACTGCCGGACAGCAGCCCGCCGATTATCTGGCACAGCTGGAGCAGCTGGCGAAGCACCCGAAAGTTGTTGCGATCGGGGAGATCGGGTTGGACTATCACTATGAGGGCTACGACCGCGGGAGCCAGAGTGTGCTGCTGCGGGAACAGCTGGATCTTGCCAAGCAGCTGGACTTGCCGGTCATCATTCACGCACGGGACTGCACCGAGGACTATCTGCGGATCTTGCAGGAGTTTCGTCCCCGCGGCGTGGTGCACTGCTTCTCCGGCAGTGCGGAAACTGCACGGGAAGTGCTGAAGCTGGGCATGTATATCGGGTTCACCGGCGTGCTGACGTTCAAGAACGCGAAAAAGGCATTGAAGGCTCTGGCGGAAGTGCCGGAGGATAAGCTGGTGCTGGAAACGGACTGCCCCTACATGGCACCGGTGCCTTTTCGGGGGAAACGCTGCGACAGCCGCATGATCCCCTACACTGCCGAAGCTGCCGCACTGGTACGCGGCACAGACACCCAGACGATTCTGGAACAGACCTGCCGGAACGGAGAAGCTTTATTTGGAATTCGGTCAGCGGCGGCGGCGAGTCGCCGCTGACCTTACGCCCGCGGCGGGTCGCCGCTGACCTTACCCCCCAATCTCAACTGTGAAAAGGGTAATGTTACGGCGGGTGGCGAGTCGCCGCTGACCTTACGCCCCAATTTCAACTGTGAAAAGGGTAGTGTTACGGCGGACAAGCCGCCTGTATGCCCCGCCGGGGGATTTTTGTTGGTGGAAATCTACGAGGGTTCCCGTGTTGTCTGTAGGGGACGATGCCCACATCGTCCCGCCTATATGCCCCTCCGGGGGATTTTTGTTGATGAAAATCTATGAGGTTTTCCGTGCTGTTCGTAGGGGACGATGCCCACATCGTCCCGCCTGTATGCCCCTCCGGGGGATTTTTGTTGATGAAAATCTATGAGGATTCCCATGCTGTCCGTAGGGGACGATGCCCACATCGTCCCGCCTGTGTCAGAAAAGCCCTGCACTACAAGGGTAATCACGCCCTGTGCACCGTATGATGCACATTGTGACACGTGCGGTGCACAATGTGACGTAGAGTAAGAGATAGAGATAGAGTAAGAGTTAGAGTTGTTTCTGGGAAACAACTGCCGGAGCAGAAAACCGACATACCATTTATAATGACTGACACGGGCAGCCGCCTGTGATTTTGCCGGCAGTTTCGGCTTGGACAGCCGCTTTTTCCGGATTCACGAAAAGTTTACAAAATAATCGGAAGAAAATGTCCGCAGGGGCTTGCAATTCTTTTGCAGACATGCTATAATATACAAGCGTGATTGCAATAGATATGCGATGAAGCGAAAGGTTGCTGGCGGTATGTCGGGGAATTTTCGTGGAGTATGTCCGATTTCAAACCGGGCGAATCAGGATAACGACACAGTCTGTGTACACACTAGTTCCGCATGGCGACAGCTATGCCGGTTCGTGCTGTACTGCTGTTTATGCTGGCTCGGAAACATCTTTGGTTTTCGAGTTTTTTTATAAACAGATGCCGGGAACACCCGGCGGCGTGGAAAGTTCCTGATGGAGAAGCGATTCTCCAGCCCCCAATAGTACAAAGGAGGCGAAAAGAATGGCAGTCAACGAAAAAATCAGAATCAAGATCAAGGGCTATGAGCATGCAACTGTAGATGCAGCAGCAGCTAAGATCGTAGAGGCAGCAAAGAGAAGTGGTTCTCAGGTTTCGGGTCCGATCCCGCTCCCGACCGATAAGGAGATCATCACAATCCTGCGTGCAACTCATAAGTACAAGGACAGCCGTGAGCAGTTCGAGCGTCGTACACACAAGCGTCTGATCGACGTGGTACGTCCGACACAGAAGACCACCGAGGCTCTGCAGAAGCTGGAAATTCCGGCAGGCGTAGACATCGTGATGGAACTCAAGTAAGAATCTCTGATTCTGAAAGCGGTGGAAAACCACCGCACAGCGGCAGGCATGCCGCGGTCATGTTGACGGATCTGACTCGTCAACCAATAACCAACAGGAGGAAATCAAAATGCAGAAAGCAATTATCGGCAAGAAGGTCGGCATGACTCAGATCTTCGATGAAGCCGGAAAAGTGATTCCGGTAACTGTTGTAGAAGCCGGTCCGTGCGTTGTCATTCAGAAGAAGACAACCGAAAACGACGGCTATGAAGCAGTTCAGCTGGGCTTCGGCGATGTAACAACCAAGCACGTTACCAAGCCGATGCAGGGTCACTTCGCAAAGGCAGACGTTGCTGCCAAGAAGACGCTGAAGGAATTTCGTCTGGCAGACTGTGCAGCCCTGAACGTAGGCGATGTCGTAAAGGCAGACACCTTCGCAGTAGGCGACAGTGTTGATGTCAGCGGTACCAGCAAGGGTAAAGGTTTTGCAGGTGCGATCAAGCGTCACAATCAGCACAGACTGAAGGAAACTCACGGTACTGGTCCGGTTCACCGTCAGGCTGGTTCCATGGGTGCATGCTCCTCTCCGTCCCGTATCTACAAGGGCAAGGGCAT
>ENA-UPSY01000609-UPSY01000609.1-human-gut-metagenome-genome-assembly--contig:-NODE-609-length-42426-cov-8.262226_pt1 | contig 42426 bp, 61 predicted proteins | sample MGYA00250044_ERZ773365 | MGnify/ENA primary metagenome ERZ773365 (study PRJEB29103, sample SAMN06111932) | human gut metagenome | biome: human gut; feature: ankylosing spondylitis patient; material... | reverse complement strand
ATGATCACATAATCAATTACCATTCCTACAGCGATCACAAAAAGATACGCTACCTTTTTAGCAATGCCCTTAGCACCTTTTCTGCTGCTCCAGCCATAAGACTTATCATCTGGATGATCTAAAGCCTCCACTGCGCTTGCTGCCATACCTGAAAGGTAATCAATCACCATCAGGCAGAGCAGAACACCCAAAAGATAAAAAGTAACTCCTAATTTCTGACTTAAATATGCAACCAGTCCAGTTGCACAAACCTGAATACTCATACATGTGCTCCTATTCATCTTTATTTCCACCTTCTTTCATCAATCATGCACATTGTACTTTTAGCCTGTTCTTTGCATGATATCGTTGTCAGTACATTGTGTTTCTTTTCAAAAACTACAACAATCATCATTTCTCAACCTCCTTTTAAATATTAAAAACAGAATCTCCCTTTGGAACTGTCTATCACTTATGAATTTTGCAGTGCCCAATACCACAGTCCTGTTCCTTCATAGTTAAATTTTAATCTTAAACTAGCCATTAAAGATGCATCATACTCAAGAGTAAATGATTGACCGCTTGCTGAATCTGTACGCCAGGTCGCTAGAGTTCTGCTTCCTCCGTTGGAATACAAAGCAACTATAGAAACGCCTCCATAATCACGACCTGCGGTCTTGTTAATGCTTACAGTAAGTTTATTGTATTTCCGCAAATTAACCGCAGAAGGAGTTGTAAGATAATTACTATCACCTACTCCGGACCATATCTGTCCTAAATCTCCAAATCCTAATGATCCAGTTCCAACCAATTTTCCAACATTTCCGCCTTTCCCCGAATCCCAAAATACAAGAGTTTCAGCAGGGTATCCCTCCCATGTTCCAACAACAGACTTATCATAAATCTTTACGGTTGTTCCTTTTTTGATAACATTTGCACTTGGCATAGAAAACGCAGGAATTACAATATCACTAGTCATATACTTCTTGGCACAACTGACTGTCTGCTCTGATGTGGTCGGAGTTTTTTTCCCTCCGGCCATTGACTGTATCCCTCCAGTTTCTTTCATTTTTGCATCCGTGCTGTAAAAAGTCTTATCAGCCAGTACATGATCTTTTGTGGCATTCCCGGTCAATTCCAGTGTTCCTTCCACAACCTCATCATCGGAGTCACTGGAAATTGCGGTTTTTCCTTTTAAAATATCTCCTTTAGCTGCAGTACACTCATCTGATCCGGCAGTTCTTCGCCCGCCTGACATTAAAACTCTTCCCATTTATCTTCATCTTCTTTCATCATTTACTACGGATTTATTTTGCATACAACATGACTGCTTAAAGCACTTAACTCTTCACTGTCAAAATCATCATTATTGGCTTTCCGGCGGATCATCAATGCGATATAGCAATTCTTTTCCGCTGTATAGGAAAGATTTGCCTTATCAGACGGAGTTTCTGTTGAGGTGGATCCACCTGCATCCGGATCTACTACCACCCACGGATTTCCGTTGTGCATAACAGTTGTATACTGAAGTTCTGCATCCCCCGGAATGATCACATAGTAATTCTGGACTTCATATGTATCATCACAGGATACCGTCAGCGTTTCTCCTGCTGTCAGCTTGATCCCTTTCTGGTCTGTATATGGGTATGACAATGCTCGCTTTCCGGAAGTGTTTTTATCTACTGACAAGCCTGTTTTCCCCGAATTTGTGTACGGAGCATTGACATATTCTCCTGCAACCCAATCTGGTAAAAATTTTTCCCATACCGTAACCTGAAATTCCTTTTTATATTTTCCGCATATAACAGTAATAACCGCTTTTCCCCGTGCTTTTCCGGAAACGACCCCTGTTGATGATACATTCACCACATTAATATCGGATGAACGGAACCTGACAGACTGGTTACAATCTGTTGGAGCAATCTGCACCTGGATCGTTACGCTGGCTTCCCCTGCCTGTACACTGAATGTACTATCATTCGGAGTAACCGTCATTCCTTCACATGGAATAATTGCAGATGCATCTGAAACAGGAACCTCATTGATAAGAGTACTGTCAAAATACAGATAAATATATTCACCGTCTGTCGTTAGTGACAGCTTCTTTATCTGTTCTACAATCGTTTCCATAGTAAAAAGAGCAACACCATCCGTATTTTCTTTGATCTGCTCGTCCATTTCATTTAAAGACTGCGCAGACAATTTTGCTCCTGCTAAAAAGTTATGTGTTTTATATCCCATAGGTCTCTCCTTTTAAAAAAGTTCATTCTTATCCAGGATCGCATTTTCTGTATCCAGATGAAAGCCAAATATATTCTCGATCCAGTTATCAGAGTCTACTGCATCTTTCTGCTCTGTGTCACAGATCCGAAATTTGCCATTTCGGATATAGATCATGCAACCTTTCATTTTTATACTGTTTGCCGGCGCCTGGATAATGGAACGTGCAGGCGGTATAGTTTCTTCATCATGCCCATATATCACACAGTTCGTAAAAATACCAGACTCCAGTACGGTTATACATGCTTTGGAAGGCCAGGAAAGCTGATGATAAAGTTTGCAGTTATCTGCCCGCAGCCACTGTACTCCATCGATCAGTTCTAAAACGATCGTATCCGTCATATAAAGCTTAAGCGGATGGTTATACGCATTTTGTACCCTCCTGAACACACATCCGGATATATAAGCTTCTTTCAGATTTTCATATCCGGAATTTGGCTGTAGGACCAGATTTTTTCCCCTTACCTGATCAAGGTATACACGTTCTGCCAGTCCAAATGCATTGCCCCAGCATCCGCCTCCATCACACTGGACCAGTAAATTTGAAATCCGTACATCTGGTGCCGAAATCAAAAACGCGGTCGGACTTCCCGACTCATTTGAACCAAGGATACGGATTGTACAGTTTTCAAAATTCACTCCCAGTCCAGCAGCATGACTATCCATGACCTGTTGATAACGCTGAGATCCATCGATCCGTGTTGCTTCTTTATATTCCAATCCAAATATACAGTTCTGGACTTTAATATCTGTAGACCAGTAAGAACGATTTCCTGCTACAGAAACTGTATGCTTACAGTTCCATGCCTCACATCCATCGATCACAATACCGTTTCCATTTGCACAGATCCCATAACCTCGATTAGTCACATCACAGGAAAGATCATCTGTCCAGCCGGAAGAATAGCAGTCGCAGATCGTACAATAGCAGCAACTGTCCACCAGAATTCCAACGGATCCAGTTCCTTCGGTGTCGGTGCAGACAGTTGATACATTCTGTATGCAGCTGTGACACATCTTTCTTAAATTCAGCGCAACCAGACCTTTAAAATTCTGGCACTGGAATTTGATATTTTTTAAAACAGCACGATACTCATTGAATTTGGACTCCGTATAATCTGTATATGTTTCTTCCTGTGGGATTGGTTTCCTGCCATGATAAGAAACATATCCTCTGTGATAGGTGTCATAAAATGTATTCGTTTCACTGATGATACTGCAGTCTCCGTCTTTTCCTTCCGGAAGCGTACTGGCATAAACAGCAAAAAAATCACTGTTATCCTTAAAATCCAATGCTCCTCCATCACAATGAAGCGTATAGCCGCAGCCATCTAAAAAAACATTCTTGTCTATGACCAGGATCCTTGATTTCAAATAGAGATCCTGTTTTAGCATCACAGGTCTGCCTGTTTCCAGTGCCTTTAAAAGAGCCGGACTGTCATCATCAATTCCATTTCCCTTTGCCCCAAACTGTTCTGGTGTTACATAAATATCCGAAAAACCCGTTCCAATGTTTTTCAAATACTCTGCCAGTGTTGTACCATCCTCATCTCCCATCTCAACGGCATCCACCATTGTTCGCGGATACCATCTTTCCCATACTGGACTTGCTTTTGTACCTGCATTTCGATACAAATATGCTCTTTCTTCGGCCATACTTCGCCTCCTAAAATTTTGCCAAATACGTTGTATCCGGCGTTTCATCTTGTGGGTCTACGTCCAGGCGTCCCGATATGATCCTCGCCCAGTTTTCTCCGGTCTGTGGCGCAGCACTGCTGTAAACCATGTTTGTCACACTCGCTCCGTAAGCTGAACTGACAACTGCTCCTATGCCCATCAATCCCACTACAATATCTGTAATCGGCTTCTTGTAGACTTTAAACGTTATACTGCCATCATTGGAAATTCCCGTTCCGGAAGCGATGATCCCAAATGCCTTATCATATGCATCATGTTCCTCTTTTGACGCACCATCAGCTAAACCACTCACCAAAAGCGGGTTATCATCTTCTGTAACTTCATCAACTACTATCGTCTGAACATATGGTACCTGATTGCCAGTCCAGCCACTTGCAGTAAGTGTGACCCATGTAACATTACTTAGCCGTCTGCTTATGGCAATACTCTGATTTTCTACAGATTTAACAGTCCGATCCAGTATATCCATATTGCTATTAAAGTCATCAATGTTTATATATTCATTCTTTTCCGGCTTTTTCAGTTTATAATTTGCAGTCTCTTTCATAATCTCACCGTCCTTATTTTCTCCCAGGTATAGGAAGTCGCCTGCTGCCAGGTCAATGCGCTGATATCAGACCATGTATTGTAGATATATTCATATTCGACTGCCAGATGCGCCGGTTTGATTTCCTCAATGGTAAGCTTTAAATCTGCCATGTTTCCAGGAATACCGAGCGTACCAACAAATCGGATCACAAATCGACTATTTGCATTATCCTCTATTACCTCCACCTCGCCGTTTGAATAACTTTTTGAAACACTTTCGATCATTTCCTTCGTTGTGGTTCCCGTTCCAGCAAGCTTTGCACAGATTCTTTCTCGTCTGTAATCATTTTCTTTTGTAACATCAATTGTCAAACCGAGTAAATTTTCATACCTGGACAATAACACGGATGCCGTTGAAGCAAAGCATTCAGATATCGTATCGCTTAATCCTGTTTCCAGATCGTCTGTTTCTTTAGATAAAATAGATTGCAATGTCTGCATCGTAACATTCTCATCGTAATATTCCGGGAGCAGCTTAATCAGTTCCACTTAAGCTCACCTCCGTTAGAGAAATAGTTCCAACAACCGGAACCTGACGATCTCCCACAGCTATATTTCCTATAACACCATTTATTGTGAACGTATCAAAATCACTTACGCCAGGAACGTCCAGTAACACGTTACCGATCTTTGCGTAGCTTACACGTTTGCCGGAAAATGTTAAATTTTTCAAGAAGTCCGTAAGTTCTGTTTTAAAGACCTGCTTTACTTCTTCCAAGCTTTCACTCCCATCCAGCTGTACATTTGCTGCAATATTAATTTCCAATACGTCCGGACTAAATACCGATACGGTTGCACCGATTGGCCGTACTGTTTCGATATATTCCGCAACTTTCCCTGGTAATGTTGGTGACACTGCTTTATCACTATCTACAACTAAAATCGTTACTGTTCCAGGACCATCACCCAATGGTATTACTTTTGCAGCTCCCACTCCCGGTACTTCCAATGCCCATTGCTGATAGTGATACGCATTTCCTGATGTTGCAGGTAGACGTACTTTTTCATAAAATCTTGCCCTCATTGCATCATCGTTTTCCTCATCTGTGCCGGCAGTTATAATATCTCCCAGTGTTGCCGTTATACCAGATACTGCAGATAATGCCTGCATCTCACCGGAATACTGGTTTCCAATTGCTCCATTTGTTTCACAGATAACTGCATATTCTGTTTCTGTTAAAGCTTTATTTACTATATAAACCAGGCTACTTATCCCCCAACGTGTCCCAATCTCAACAGCTCCGGATGTGATCATTTTTCTGACTGCAGCTGTTGCCGTTTTCCTGGCAATTCCATACGCTGACACTGTACGGTCCAGATATTCACCAAGTGCTGTATCCGGAAGCACCAGATCTACAAAATTTCCCAATTGAAAGTACTGATCTGCCAGAAAATACGCAGCCGGAGCAAGGGCATCGTATATCACACTTCCCTCCCGTTTGTCGATATCATCTGGAACCCGGTTAAGCATTCCCTGTAAGATATTTTCATAGGTCATATCTTCATACATCCGCTTTCACCACCTCTCTTGTCTTTCCAAAAATACTGATCACATCAAATGAACATCTGCAGATAGTCCCGGAAAATTCAAACTTAAAATTCTCTACTGATTTGATCCGATCATCTTTTTCCAGGGTTTCCTGGATCATGCGCTTCATTTCTGCGCGTATGTACTCCGGATCCTGTCCGATCAGATCTTTCCAGTCCACTCCATAATTAAACGTGTAAATAGGATATTCAAATTGCTGCGTAGACAGCCGCTTTTGTATTGCCTGGGATAATGCCGCAAGTTCATTTACATAGCCTCTGATCGCAGTCTCTGTGACGTTATACGATCTATTTGAAAAGGTTTCTTTCGTTATACGAGTATCTGTCTGTAATCTTAGTTCTTCTGCCATTCTGAACCTCCAGATACTGTATAGGGCTTTCCTATTATTTCAAGGATATAAAATTCATCCCACCCCGTCGGTGCAAATACACGAACCTTATCCCCGGTTTTCAGCAGTGCTTTCATATTTCCTGATAGCTGCGCAGAAGGGATCATAAACCGTTCATCTATCTGTACACCCGTTCCATTATAGGTACCGATCAAAATAGCCGGAAGTTTGACAGAGTTTAAAAAGCCTTCTACGATCTGTTTTATTTTTTCATTGATCAATTTGCGATCACCTCCACTTCCATCGTGTGTACCGGCAGATATTTATGGGTAACCGATTTAACGATTACCCTGCGGTTTAATCCAATATCTTCCACACTTCCAAAAATGCTACATCCCGCCCTGACAGAATGATCACCCAGGCAGGACAGCTTTATGGTTTCTGCTTCATGGTTATATAATTTTAAAAGCAATTTCGCTTTTTCCTGTAGCTTTGCCACATCAGTGCTTTTATCGGTTTCATGTTTGTAATACAAAAGATTACCATATCGGTTTACAGACTCCTGATCGGATGCCTGTGTGGTCTGAGCCCTTCCGCTGCTTTCGTCCATCCAGGAGATTTTTACGATGTTATAAAACTCATCATCTATACTCTTCTCCCAGCTGTAACCATAGGCCAGTGAGTCCACGCCAAGGACTAACGGCAGCTGCAAATCTACAAGACTGTCAAGTTGCACTTTCCCATACACGTCCGCCAGTCGATACCATTCACCTTCCGGCTTTGCTTCTGTTTTGGTATTGACCAGGGTATCGCTGATCAGGCTATAGATCACATCCAGCCAGGTATCCTGATATTTCACTTTATCGCTTGGCACCTTATATGCCACTGTTGGCATGGTTCCAGGGATCAGGTTTAGATATTTGCACATGCTCTGTGTGACCGTACTGATATCATCCTGTCCGCCTTTTAAAGGAATAATGTCCTTTGCTTTTCCATATCTCAGCTGATCATAGGCTTTTACTTTCACTTTTCGGTCCTCACTCATACTGACCTTAAACACCGTTCCGAAGAAAATGCCGTCTGTATCACTAGTATTGGTAAGACGTACTACGTCACCATTCTGGATCATCAGTTCCCCATCATACAGATAAGAAAATTCTAAGGCAGAAGCGCCATTATTTAATTCATCCTTCCAGCTGATATCCTGGCACATATCCGAGATTTCCCATATATTCTTATTATTTTCAACACATAACTGCATGGCATCATCTCCTTATTCCGGTATGTTAAAGATCTGTCCGGGATAGATCAGATTTGGATTTTTGATCTTATCCGAATTTGCACTTGCAATCTTAGTGTAAGCTGCACCATTTCCATAAAACTGCTTTGCGATCTTCCATAAGGAGTCTCCTGATTTCACTGTATAAGTCTTTCCCTGTGTCACTGCCGGGTTAGATGGCTGCGTTTCCTGTGGTGTCTGTTCTTTCATTACAGTATCTGTCGGTGTCTGTACAGCCATATATTTTTTACCAGGTGCCTTATACTGCATAAAAGAGAGAGAAAGGTATTTATCTCCTTCCTCTCCCCCTTTCTCAACAATACTGCAGGTTTCTACCAGGACCTTAACGGATTCATCGTCGGTCTCCCCATTAGAGTAGATCAGACGAATGGGACTTTTATTTTTTTGCGCATCGGTCAACAGCTGAATATAACTGTCTGGATCTGCAAAACTGCCCGGTTCCATGTAATGGACTTCTGTATGTGGCAATTCACATTCAAAGCTGTATTCCCACAGATCTGCATAGGTAGGAATACTGACCGCACCAGAACCAAGAACCTGGTATTTTTCAATATTCAGCTTCTGTGTCTTTTTTATCTCTTCCGGATTGACCGGAAGTTTATAACGTTCTCCATCATATTTAAAATAAACGCCATAGCTCATTAGTATAATCCCTCCGGTGCTGTATCAATTTCATCCTGCAGGATATCTGCGATCACTGGGCCGATCTTTTCATAATCCACTTCCTGTTTGATATCTCCCGTAAAAGTAACCTGGATGTTAGGCGCCAGAGTATTCTGCGCGATACGGGCAACATAATCACGTTCAGCCAGTTCACGAAGATAATCAATATCCTCATCTTCCAGTTTCACATTCATGCTGCCATTCTTTCCTGTACCTTTTACTGTAGCTGGATTACCGGCTGTTCCTGCAGGGATATTGCCGAAATCCATACCACCAATTCCACCGCCACTAATTAGATTAGAAACCTTTCCAGCCAACGCAGAACCCTTAGCGTAACCTTTACTCGCAGTGGCAGTATAATCCATTATCTCCGGCTGCTTCACATACTCTTTCCATCCACTTTCATCTTTGATTGCTTTTGTCTTTGATTCAATCTTATTTTTCAATCCGTCTAATCCGGAAGTAATATTCACGGCAGCGCCTGGTATTTTATTAATAATGTTTTCAATAGCCCTGGCCATGTTCAGTACATAACTGATACAGGTATTAGCCATATCCAAAAACAACACTTTAACTGCTGCTACTGGGCTCCGAAAAACATTTCCGATAAAATTAGCAAGCATAGCAAAACCATTCCATAACGGATAAATGAATGAGTTATAGATATAAGCTCCCAAAATATAAAATGCAGCACCTATAATGCCGGTTGCACTTACAGACGCTCCTGTCAGCTTGTTGAATGCTGCAACTCCTGCATACAGCATGGCTATCAAAACAATAAAGCCAATTGCCATCAGCCCCGCTGGGTTCATCGCGCACAAAGCGTTCCATACCCCCGTTGCCGCATTCAACACCCATTGTGCCGCTGCAGCCCCGTAAGTAAACGCTGCATATACTGCCAATCCCGCTGCTATTCCCAACAGGATCGGACCGATGATATCCATGTTATTGGCTATCCAGTTTAAAGCCATCAGTAACGGCGCGGATGCCTTTTGAATTGCATTCATGGACTGTGTCCATAGTTGTGACCAGGTTAATGGCATAGAGTTAAATTGTCTGTCAATTTCGTTCATTGCCGCCAACTGAGCATTCTTCACGATTTCCGCCGATAAAGCACCTTTTTCCGCATACGACTTGATGGAACCTTCCGCCCAGCCCATATATTTCTCGATATTTCGGGCAATGCTCGGTGCCGCCTCCAGGACAGAATTCAGTTCATCTCCACGGAGTGCTCCAGATCCCATGGCCTGTGTCAACTGAGTCATAGCTCCAGCAGCTGCACTTGCTTCCGTTCCACCGATTGCAAACTGTTTATTGATGGACTCAACAAACCCAATCAATTCATTCTGATCTTTGAAGGCATTTGCCGCGTTAAGCCCAAGACTCGCAACGCCATTCGCTGTGCTCTCGTAAGATGCCCTGGAGCGCTGTGCTGAAGCATATACATCATTCTGCAAATTGGGATTGATTATATTACCGGCATCATCCTTATTAATCAAACCCAGACGGGTATTTGCATTTAGGTAACTATCAGATGCATTTAATAGCTTTCCACCTACATCCATAGCTGTTTTTATAGCAAAAAGCTTGCCAAGAACTCCCGCTACTTTCTCAGCCTTGGTCTTTGTTTTATCAACTTCATCTCCCAAGCCCTTAACCTTTTTTCTGGCCTTTTCAGCGCCTTCACCGGCACTTTCGAAACCTTCCTTAGCTTTCTTGCCACTCTTCCCAGCTTTATCCAGGCTGGTTTCTACCTTATCAGCTGATGTACTGACATTCTCTATAGACTTAGCTGCCCGATCTGAAGCTCCCAACACCCTATTAATTCCAGATATGAAACCGCTTGTAGCAAGTTCAATCGTTGCTCTCAATCTAGCCATCTATTTCACCCCTTTCGCAGCACGCTTTTCAGCTTCTACTCGCAGTTCACAACTAGCAGCAATAAAAGCTTTCTCCCGAGGATCCATGTTAGCCAATTCTCTCGGGAGAATATGTAACTTCTGAAGCGCAAAGTGCGCCAAGATAAACTCCGGATCACTTTGCTTTATTCGTTTTTTACATCGTCTTTCAGGTCATTAAAATCATCATCCATACCAGACAAGTCCTGAACCGCTTCTACCAGGGCATTATATTCATTGGTATAAAGCATCTTTTTCAGGAGCTTTACCTCGCCCAGGACTCCATAAGCTTTCTGCAGATCAACGTTCTTCAGATCTGGAAAAACTATAGCAGCTGCCGTGATTTCATCCACATACTTAAAGCGATCAAATTCACTATTGCCCTTTTTATCACTCTTGACACAGGTTCTCTGGACCTTATCGCAAATCTCCTGTTCCAGAGGGCGGATCACAAATGGCATCGGCTTACCATCTTTTTCCTTAAATCGATCAGAAACAAAAACTTCTTTTTCCGGAGTAACTTCCGGATGTAAAAAACCATATAAATCTCTTACTTCATCCATAACTATTCTTTCTCCTATCTCATATTTTCCGGAAGCTGAAATGCCTCCAGGCAATCACAATCATCAAAGGTAAAATCGGAATCAAAAGTAATTGGATCTTCACTGTCATCTTCCAAGTACGCGACTGGTATCGTCTTTAAAATTACATGGAATAAAGTTACCGTTTGCCTGCCAACAGTAGACTGTGGATCCTCATTTGTAAACTGCAAGGTAGATGCCGGATAAATACCATTTTTCTTATAACTGATGAATTCTTTCAATGCATCTGAATTCATGAAATAAAAAGTTCCGGATCCCTCACCCGTTGCTCCAGTAACTTTATGCTGCTTCATGCGGTGGCCAAGAAGTTTTTTCTCTGTAACAGACAGAGTGACATGTGCATCGATTTTTGAAATCTCAAACATTTCACGGTTCTGTCCACCACGGGTAATAAATCCCTTTCCTTCAGAACCACTAAGTGTATCATCAAGTTTCGTATAATTTGTCATCGCATTTCCCTCCTTAGCTCAGATTTACATTGATATAGGCCAGTTCCATGCTGCCTACCAGCTGGACTCCACAGTTAACCAGGACTGCATTGATTGCTGTACCGGCTTCAACCGTCACATCATCAGAGTCAAAATTCTGGATAGCGCCACGACGTTCAAGATCTGTAAAATATTCAACCAGCATTCCTTTAAAGATTGACCGGCCATCTACATTGTTGTTGTACTTGCCTTTGATATTGGCATCCCAAACAGACTGTATGTCACTGCGAATACCACATGCAGTCCGGACGGAGCGGTTCTGTTTTAAAATATCGCTCTTTGTCTGATTGGTTGTAGTCAATGAATTGATATCTGCTACTACAGTAACATTCTGACTGCGATCTACATCCAGCAGGAATTTCCCAGCTTTGATCGCCGTCTCCTGCTCCGATCTGGTCATTCGCGGACTTACATCAATTGCACCAACAAACTTCTGCCCCGTATTGGATTTCGTGACGCTGGCACCGGCCGTAATGCCACCAATCCACGCCGCAGTTTCATAAGCAGTCAGGTTAGAACCATCCGAAAGTGTAACACCCTGCACACTGTTAATAACATATTCCGAATCTGCAGTGTAGTTCGGCAGCACCACTGTCACATTCTTTCCTTCATCATCCTGTATGGATTTAATCCATGTTGCGATTGTCTGCTGAGCAGTTGATGAACCAGTGCCAGACTTCGCATATGGATATACCAGCACATCAAAATCTACTGTTTTCAACGCAGTCAGCATTGCTTCTACATGCTCATCCGTATGAGAAGCTGGAAGCTTATACAGCAACACTGTCTTTGCCCCCAGAAGTGCAAGACCAGCCAGTTTTTTATCTGCTGCTGTTGCGTTATCCGGATACGCTGCATTGTTAACTGTGATCTCATAAATCTCATTATCAGTACCAACAGATAATTCCTGCGCAAGCACTACTGTTCCACGATCTCCTGCGGTAATACTCAACGGTGTATTCGTCAGAATATTGATATACGCTCCAGGAATTACCTTGTTCTGACTTTCCCATATACCTGCCATTGCTTATTCCTCCATTTCAATATTTTTGTCGAGTTCTTCCATCTTCAACCATACAGGCTCCCTGTACTCAACGTAGGAAACACTGAACAGAAAATGAAGAACATCATCCGTTACATTTGCATTTTTCTCTTTCACATAAAAAGAGATGCCATCGGCACTGATCACATCGAAGCCCCGAAGCATCTCCTGTTTCACTTTTTCACATTCTTTTCTGTAATTTTGGATTTCTCCACCCGGAAAATATTGCACATCAAAGCTCTGTTTCACACGCTGCCGGTTTGCAAGGCACCGTCTCTCATCCGTATCAGTAATGAGCACCAAAATAAACGGTGCATTCGCATTTTGAGGTATGTTATCCCTGCAGATCTTTTTAAGTTCCGGAACAACGGACCGGCACTCTGCCGCAATCGCTTTGTATAAAATATCAATCCCCACTCTCGTGCTCCTTTCTGATCCTCAGTACTTCCGCTTCAAACAGATCCGTCAGACGTTTATCGATATAGGAAACACCTTTTTCGAGCATATAGTTTCCTTTGACAAATCCTGTAGTCTTTCCTGATCGGCTTACAATTCTATGTCCGTAATTTACAAACTCAGAATAGTTTGCTGTATTAACTAGAACTTTTTTGACCCCAGAAGGACCTTTCACTGCAGGAGTTGACCTCCAGGACTTTCTCAAATGTCCAGTTTGTACTGGAGTGTTCTGTTTGATATGTCGCACCCCTTCATTCACTGCCTGATTTAAAAGCTTGATATCAATTTCTGAGAGATCTCCCATCTCTGCCGACAATTCCCTGTGAAATGCATCTATGGCTGCTTTATTTCTCCGATAATTTGAACTGTTCACGCTTTCTCATCCCTTTCCACGCGGCACTGATATTGAAAACTGTAAGGATGTACTTCTCCGACTCGAAGTTTTATCCGCTGTCCATTTCTCAACGTAACAACAGCTTTGTCACCTTCCAGGATATCTGTTTCCAGTCCGCAGAAAAGCTGGTTACTCGCCTGCAGGGATGGTACCGGGCTTCCAGCAAGGCTCTGCCCGGAAATGCTATATCGGCATTTTATGCCAGATGCAACGCATTTTTCTTCAGAAGAATTAAATCCCTCTGTATCAGTCGCATCCTGGTACCGGTAAACATCCATGGTCGCATCATACATTACAGCATATGGATTAATCATAACCTCTCAACCTCCTAAACCGGCGCAAACTGCTTTTATCCGCATCAGTCAGACCATAAATACCATCCCGGCTGTTACTGCCGCCTGTGGCATAGGTAATACTTCCATCGCCTTCTTTGATGGCTGATATATCCTGCTGGTATCCGGTTCCTCTGACTGCCTCATAATCAATGATCCCTTTGACTTTTTTCCGGATAATTGGTTCCAGCAATTCAGGAAGGCAGTCTGGGTTCAAATTGCAATAGTCACAAATACTGAAGATGACATCGGAGATGTCAAGATCCCGTGTGTCATCCTGCAGTTTCAGATTGTTTTTTACCGCAATCAACATCTCCGATTTTGTCATGGCTTCTCCTATCCCAGCTTGTGTTTGAATGCCACGATACGGATCTGCTTTGGCTCATAAACTGGCTTCCAGTTCTTTGGGATTGCCACTTCAGTTCTGGACGGTCCCTCAGTCTTTGCTACCTCAGCATTCTGCCATGCAATGCCTCTTGGATGAAGAATCATGGTCTTACGGTTGATCAGATAATCAACACCGGAACCCTTACGCTTTGCGCGATCCGTCTCAGTTGGTACGAAACCAGCCGGATTACCATTGCCGAGAGCCACGGCACCGTTACCAAAAAGGTAGGTAGTGTAAACACCATCTGCTACCGGACAGCCATCATCTACGATAACGCGCTTGCCCTGATAAAGACCGAATGCAACATCATTAGACGGCTGTACCGTTTCAATCAGGTTCTGTTTTTTCAGATATGCTTCTGTCGCAGAGTGCATGCAGACACCAGTTAACTGTGCTTTCGCATCTCCCAGTTTCTGTTCTGCATCAATGAAAGCGGAACCAGACCAGTTAGCTTTTGCTCCACTTAATCCGGAAATATCCAGAATGTTGGTCTCCAGTCTTGTCTCAGCTGCCGGATCACCGCTGCTTCCTGCCGGTACAGTACCAAATACACCTTTAAGGATAGCGATTAGTTCTTTCTGCATATCACGTTCCCAAAATCTGGCAACCAGGGATGCAATCGCCATCATTGGATCGGTTCCTGCCAGTGCTGCAGACAGATCGGTTGCAGACCACATCTTAGCACGACGAATGATCACTGCTACGTCCTTATTGGATGTGATCTTGTTGTCATTAAGATCTGTTCCCTCAATGACCTGCTCAGACTCTCCGGTCAGGTCTTCAAAGAATGGCATATTGACCATTGGAGAAGCCTGGGAAGCCAGGGCATCAAATTCAGTATTGTTTACGATAATTCCGCTCTGTACAAGTGCGGATAACTCCATTGTGCGATTGATCACATATGGGTTAAAAAGTTCCGGGACGATTACGTCCTGTAAAGTTGTTCCTGCCATTTAAAATTCCTCTCTTTCTTAGATCTTTACTCCGGCTGCAGCTGCCAGCTGTCTGGCCTGCTCCGGGTTCTGCTTGAACAGGCGTCCCTGCTCCGTCAGATTATAAGTTTCTTTTGCGAATGGATTGTTTCCAGGAGGATTACTGCCACCAGCCGGATTATATCCGCCTGCTCCTCCAGCACTCTTAAAAAGATGCGGGGAAGCTTCTCTCATAGGCTTTAATACATCGTCCAGACCAACGGGAGCCCCGTCTTTGTCAAAGACAAACTTATCCAGACCGCCATGCTTGTAGATGATGTAATCTACATCTGTAGCACCAGCCTCTTTCAGCTTGTCTTTTAAGGCATATTCCTTCCTGGTATTCTCTGCAGCAGTTTTAAGACCTGACACCTCAGTTTCATAAGCTTTGACCTTCTGCTGCAGATCCGCGTTATCTGCATTGTTTTTCTTCAGGTCCTTGATCGTATCATTAGCCGTGCTCAGCTCTTTCACCTTGTCATTGTAGTCCTGCTTTGGTACTGCATGCTTCGGGAACTCAGCATTAATAGTCTTCATGGTTGCATCAACATCCAATCTGCCGTCTGTGATTACTGCCTTCTCTAAAATTGCTTTTAACCATTCCATTACGTTTTCCTCCATAGATTTTTATTCCCGCTCTCCGGGTATTGGGATCGTCCGGTTATACTCCCGGCAGAGTAGCGCCCAGTTTTACGCCTTATGGCAGGGCATAAAAATAACACCCAGGTTTTACCTGCGTGCTTACTGCTTGATTTTATTACATTTGGTACACCGTCTTACATAACCGCCATAAGAACCGGAAGCCCGGCTCCAATGCTTCCAATACAGATGCTCACACTTTTTCTGTCGAATCCACGTCAATAGTTTCTCCATTCTCTTCTTCTGCGTCTTCCTCTGGCTTTACCAGCATCCCCGTCAACTCCACATACTCATCTTCCGTGATTCGTCCAAGCATGAGAAAAAGATCCAGCTTCGCATACATATCATCATACTCATATCTGTTGTTCGTAATTAAAAGTTTACACAGTCTTGCTGTTTTCATTTAAGTCCTCCATTTCTGCCATTAAGCCGGCATATTTGTCATTTACTTCTTTTTCTGCTGCTAACAGATCACATCCATAAGATACGCTCAGCCCAGCTCCAGACGGAGCTTCAACCACGGTTGTGCCATTATAGGTACGAAGAGCTTTATAAGCATCGATGTCTGAATCTGATAGTGGGGTCTCGATGGGAGTGGCAAGAACATATTGGACTAAATACTCTTTTGGTTTAATGGTTGTATCCAGCGGTATAAACACAACTATGCGTTCCTCATTAATATAAAAATGCGGATTATCAGCTGAGTAATTCGGCGAATAAGTAAGGCGAGTACAATATCCTTTATTGGTTACTCCTGTAGATGGCACCGATATTTTGTAAAAAATCCTTTTTACTGTTTGCAAAATTGTCTCAGCAGAATATTCTAATTCAGCAACATCAACGGTGTATATCCTCTGCACATACACGCCCCGCTCCAGATTGACCTCATCGCATATCCATTGTTGACCAGATGAATCAATGTAATTTCCGCCACGGTTTACCGGAACGCCCGGTAGACCGTTTTGTGTGGATAGGGTAAGTGTCTGTGGGGTGTGGTATGGTTCGTAAGATGTCGCTTCCGATGCTTCTTCCACTTGCAATAGCTCTGATTCTGTGCATTCATGCACAGTTGTTTTTCCGTCAGTCCATGTGCCCGCAATTCCGCATACAAGGATTCCATCACTCTTTGCGGTGTATAGTTGTTTGGTTTTAGTTGTCATTCTGGCAAATCCAACATTTTTGGTATATGCGGACGCATTCTTTATGTTTTCATATTCGGCCATACCTATGGTTGCGTTTTTGTTCGGATTTGTCACGGAGATAACATAAGTTTTTCCTTTCTTGCATTTTATCGTCTTGCAAACTCCAAAGCTTTCATATTCCGGAGCATACGGCAGCTTAACTTCCTCCTCCTTCTTATTTCCATTAATTATCAATATACTGTTTGCGTAGTTTGCATAGTAATATCTTCCACCAAAAATATTCTTTCCGTGTACTTCTATGCCGATGCTACCATCATCTCCAGCACTCTGAATCTTCTGCGGGTAATCCGGTGATGGGGACGGCTTTCCTCCGGTGTACGGTTCCCACGGGAGTGCGGTACTTCCTGTATTAAGCATAAGATGATTTATCGTGAAATTATAAGCTTTTCCCTCTAAAGTAGAAGCATACATTACACAATCAGTTCTTTCGGCAATCGAATCTGGAACAGTTATTATAACCCAATTTTTTGTGTTCTTTCCTAACCAGCCAAAACTGGCACCATTACTACTTCGCAACCATACATTCTCAAAGTAATGGACTTCATCGAAAGTCAACACATATTTTTCACCAGCCTGCATTTGAATTGGCTTACTGATTTGAATTTTTCGTGATCGCTCTGACGTTCCTGACACCACTATCTTTTCACCGTTTTCGTCAAAAGTGATCGTGATTCCATTTAAGTTTAACTTATTACTGATGGGTTCAAACAGCTGCGCCCCTGTCGTCGTCACCTGCGTGGATTTGCCATACACCGTCAATCCTTTAAATCTGCCTCTGACACTATGCTCCAACACTGCCGGATTGCCCTTCACCATAACTGTCGTGACCTTTGGTCCCCGCCGCATGGGTAGATGCGTCTTGGCTCCAGTCCGATAAATCCCAGGCCAGTAATGAAATCTTCTCCTACCACTTGAGACACTGAACCTCAACTCCTTTCTTGCTGGTGGATTCGGGGATAATCGTTATAACATGATTGACGCCTACAAATGCTCCACGATATGCAGTTACGATCTGACTGCACTCAGCAGGAATCAACAAGCACTTTGCCTTGTCATTCTCCTCGCCCAACGCCACATAAATATCATCATCTGTAAAATTTTTCACCAGATATTCTATACCCTTTGCGTCAAACTCCATCGTAATCTTTTCGTTAGCTGTTGTGGACTGTCGTTTAAAAACACATTCCATTCCCTGCTCCTTCCTGTTGCGATGTCGCAACAAATTTATTTAATTTCAACGTCTGGGAGTATTCTTTCCGGATAAAATGTCAACTCGTAATGATATTTGTCTGTTCCTTTCGGCTCTGTCTGCTCCATTACATAACAGGTCCAGTCATTCAGATAAATGTAATCTTTATAATACTGATCATCACCGGTTTTAATAGTAACTACCAGCTCATTTGAACTATTGTTGCCCAGCGCCATATAGCCTTCGGCCTGAAGCATAACTGTGTCCGTTCTTGCATTAGTAACTGTAATTCTGCGATAAATATTAAATTCATTCGCATCCTTTGATAAGTTGTGGTTTACTGTGTGTGCTGTTGAGCACCCTGCCATTCCAAGCATCACCGATAACGCCACTCCAAATGCTAAAATTTTCTTTTTCATCTTCTTAACCTCTCTTTCCTAAAAATGAGTACAAAAATACCACCGGCCTACTGACTGGTGGTTGATTTCAGTTTTTCTCGAATTTGGTTCTTATAATCTTCAATTCCTGCGTACTCGTCCCAATTATATGGTGGAAATGGTGTACTGTATGCCTCTTTCCATTTTAATCGAAGTTCTTTTAGCTCTTCATCCAATTTTAAATACTGCAACAGCTCCATCCGTAGCCTCGTTATCTTATAAATAACCTTGAGATTATCTTCTCCTTACCTTCCAATACGCTGCTTCCCTTGGCCTGGTGGGGTTTTATAAACCTCTTCTATAAGACCATGTTCAATGTCTCCACCAACATATCCTTTTCCGTACAGCATATTCAAATGTTCCAACACTTCCTTATCTCTGACAATACTTCGGAATTTTTCTCTCTGAGGTTCATACTCTTCATATGTTTTTATTTGCAGAAGTTCCTCTTTCAAACTCATTTTACAACCCTCTCAATAAAATCATAGATTTCTTTATGTCCATTTAACTGCTTCTTTTGATACAGTCTAAAAGGTTCTGAAATAGTCTCAAACAACCGTTCCGTCTTTATACTTCCATCTGCATTGATTGCTTCCGAAAGTGAACTTATATATATACGTCCTTGGTATTCACTCACAAAACGATCACCATGAACAATGAATATTCTTTTCGGTTGCCCCGCTGTATTATAATATACTTCCTGAGTTATATCTGCATCTGTGAGTCCTTCTACCAAATACTGTTTATACGCCTCAACATCCGCCGGATGCATCATTCGATATTCAACCAAATGTCCAAATTCGTGACAGATATCTTCCTTTTCCGCATTTGATGCTGCATAAATAATACCATTTTCATAATCACAGGCGCTTCCAGGATTTCCAAGATCAACCGTTATATCTGCCATAATACGCTGCACCTTTGGTGGCAATGTGGCATACGCTTCAATAACCGTTTTCTTGTCTTCACGTACTTCCGCGCTGCTCTTTTGCGACTTGAACTTTATATCTACGATATTACCATTTATAGAAGATGATTGCAATCCTTCCTGTGTTGTTTCTTCTTTACCCTGGAACTTTTTCTTCCACTCTGCATAGGTCATACTTTCTGGTACTTCAATGCTGTTGCCTTCTGCGTCCCTTGCGACCCACTTACCATCTGTTGGAGTATCTGGATAATATGGGACATCCGTACATCTGCAAAACGGATGAAAAGGCGGCATATTCTTTCCTGTTACTGCCTCTGCCACCAGATAGATCTTTCCGTCCAGTTTTCCACATATTCCGCAGGTTTTACTGTCCAATGTAACCAGGATTTGGTATTTCTCCACACCATCCTCTTTGTATCCAGCGTGTGTGGCCTCGCTCATCACATACGAACCTTCTGTATGCAGGAGTCTATAAGCATCGAACTTTTTAGTCTGCATCTTCTTTGCAAAGTCCTTTGCCAGGTTCTGAGGAGGTGTGCCTTGGATCATCATAGTAGTCAGGGCTTCCATGATCTGTCCCTGCAGATGATCCTTCTGCTTCCAAAGCCGATCTGAAAAGTTTGCACCATTAAATGGGTATTTCAACAGATTTTCTATCATTCGGGGCTCAATCTGGGCAAACTGGGAATGAAAACCACGGTATCGATCAATATCGTACCAGGTGCGGTAATATGTATTCTCATACACATCACCCATCATCTTTTCGGACTCAGCCTGATAATCAACGGCATACAGCTGCCGCAGGATCGCATCTACCTGTGCTTCCAAAGCCTGGTAACGTGTCATTCTGGCCTTAATGGACATATTATTGACTTCCTGGTTGTATTTACCAATATTAGCCATTGCCAAATCGATAAACTCCTGAAGTTCCCCTATTTCCGCTTTATCAAGCCTTTTCTGGGCTTCTGCGTAGGTCAGACTATTTTCCTCTGCATAGCGCCAATAAAAGCTTTCAACGGTCTTTTGAAGATCTCTTTTTGCCTGATTAAATGCCTTTTCCAGCTTGGTAAAATACTGGTTTACCGTCATTTCACCAACTCTGTACGTTTCTTCCTGACGCCTTTTCCAGTAAGACATCACTCATCACCGCCCTGATCAGGGTTCTGACCGTCTCCTGCTTTTGGAAACATATCTGACAATTCTCCCATGCTGTTTTCTTCCTGTGCCTTTAACAGTTCCATTTCCTTTTCCGGATCTTCCACCCAAGGATGATGTGCTACGATCGTCTCATCGGAAACAACACCTTTACTCTGGGATGCGATCTGGGATAATTCCTGGTCATTTTTTACGCTTGTCCTGGTCCAGGTCTGTACAATGGTATCATCCTTAATCTGAATATTATTTAACCGGCAGATGCATCGTATAAACCGGCCAAAGCTCAGTTTAAACTCTGTCTCCTGCAGTCCCGCCTTCTGCTCCAGAAGGGAATATAAAAACTGCAGCGCAACACCGGAACTGTTTCCAAAATTCTGCGGATCCGGATCAATACCCATTCCCTGTTCAAAGATACACTTCCTGGTGATCTCCAGAAGCTTTTCCCTGGCATCCACGGGCAACTCGATGGTCAATGTAGACACACCAGAATGATCACCGTCTCCATCACTTTCAATCTGAATGGCCTTATAGTCTTTCAGGTCCCGAAGGAACTGTCCAAGATCTGCGCCACCATAATTGGTCAATACGAAGATCACTTCCTGGATATCTTCCAGGTCATTTACAAAGCCACTGAATACCTTGCAGTAGGTATCGATCAGCGGCTTAATGTTCTTCAGATCATCTGTATCGATATTGTTATTGAAGAATGGAAAGAACGGAACTTCACCAACTCCGTGCATGTAGCTTTCTGAATAATCGCATAATGCCTGATCTACAAAGAACATCTGATACGGCAACAGCTGATCTAGTTCATCTCCTGCTTTTAACCAGTAGGCTGCACACTCTGTCTCATTCCAGTATTCATAAATGATATAGGTATCACCGGTTTCTTCGTCAATATTCGGATAAGTCCGGAACACTCCCAGAAGTTCCTTTTCTAAATTATCGGACCACACTGGGATCACTTGCTCTGCAGGAACTGCCGCATACTTCCATGTTCCTTTCTCATCATGCCACATATGCAGCCAGCCGACCGTACAGTTTGATGCCTCAATACACAGGTCCTTGCATATTTTAGGATATTTATCCCCAAGGAATTTTACCAACGCCTTGTTAGCGTTCTTATTTCCCAGATCAAAAAGCGGAGGCGCTGTGAACATGTAGGAAGCCTTCTGATTAACCAACAAGCCATGAAAGTTAAACGGTATCCGGTTATCCGCATTCCTCAGCGGTTTTTCTTTCTTTTCCCGTTCTTCTTCTAACGGTGGAAACATGATATCTGTTTCATTCTTGTAATATGCTCTGGTCTTAGCTGCCCTCGCTACAAAAGAAGTATGACCTGGCTGATACTTCCGGATCAGTTTCTTTATCACTTCAATATCCATTTTCATCACCTCACTTCAAAATCTTAATTCCGTTTACTCTGCGGATGATCGTATAGCAAAAATAGCGTAGGGCATCCTGTGCGTGATCATGCTCTTTCACGGGCTTGTCCTCTCCGCGTTCTCCCGCCTTTGCATCCCAAATGTAGGAAGCAAATTCTTTGATCAGGTTCTCACATGACTGATCTATAAAAATAGAACCCGACAGCAGCAGCGTTGCCACAAACCGGATCCCATCTAAAACATCGTTTTTTGCTTTTTTTACTTTATATCCATCCTTTTCCAACTGAGCTTTAAAAGATGCTGCAGCCGGATCCAGGATCACTGACCGGATTTTTTCTCCAGCCAGCCAAGCCGTCAGGTCATCGGAAAACTCTTTATCCGTTTTTTGCTGACCTTTATCTCTGCCGGAATAATAATACTCTCTGCGACAATACCACTTACCATCAGCACCTTTACTCCACAGCAAAAAGGCCGTAGGGTTTTGGGTACCATAGTCACAGCTGACATACTTATCACCAATCCAGAATTCATGACCTGTTCTTTGACGATACTCTGTCGCAATCGCCTCTGCATCTACTACGTTTTTGTCCTGGTTGAACATATCGTAGATGATACCTTCTGCCATTGCCCAGAGCCCTTCAATGTATCGCTTGAAAAACACACCATGGTACATGCTCCGGTATCTAGCCTTGATTGCTTCTGACAGACTCAGATTATCATCCATGGTAAAATGCAGATACAGGAGCTTTTTTAAATTCAGCTCCACGCCTTTTGCTTTGGACTCTTCCTGCAACTTGGTAACCTTTTTCTTGCCCAGGTATCCAATGGCCTTATCGATCCAGTTGACCTTGAACCAGTGATATGGTCCGTCCGGGTTGCAGTTAAACCAGTACTTGGAACCTTCTACAGAACAGCGGCCCGTTGCCTGGTTCACGAAACTCTCTGGCATTAACGCAACCTCATCACAAAACAGACCAGCCAGAGTAATACCCTGGATAAGGTCCTGACTGCGTTCATCCTTACCGCCGAAAATATAAAAGTAATTCGTGACACCATTACGAGTGATCTCTACCAGGTTATCTGCTCTGTGATCCGTAACTTTGTAGCCACGGCTTCTGAGCATTAACTTAAGCCAGAAAAGAACGTTCCTGCGGAAGGATCCTATCGTCTTTCCACACATTGCAAAGTTTTGACCGTTGAATTTCTCCATTGCCCAGAACACAAAAGACAGAGACATACAAACTGTCTTGCCTGATCTGATTGCTCCATCGGCTATGATACCGTCATAATCTTTTACAGGACTGTTCGGCAACCACCAAGTAAGTACCTGCTTCTGTCTGCGGGAAAACGGCTGAAACTTAAATACCTGGACCTTCGTTAAAACTCCACGCTGTTGCTTCATAGCCTGTAGCTTTGCCTTCATCCCAGCGATGCGTTCCTTAATCTTCATCCGCATCCTCCCACAGCCCCTGTGCTTCGGTATTCAAAGCTTCCAGAAAACCATCATTTTCAACTTCCTGCTCCTGGGCGCCAAGCTTCAATGCAGCCAGATCAACCTTCATGGTTTCAAGCTCTAATCTGGCATCATCCACACCATACCTGTGTAGCGCATCAATGGCGGCCTGCTTTCTGGCCTGTACACGGGTCAGCGCATCCTCAATGTTCTGGATCTGCCCCAGCTTCCCACGATATTCAAAAAGGTCCGTCTCCTTGTCCTTTTCAAGACCTTTCTTGTGGCCTACTGCAGTCATGCCAGTCTCACCGGCAGCAAGCTTATTCTCTTCATCTGCTGCGTTACGCAACAGCTCGATCCGCTTAAGCATCCGGCGCTCTCTAACTGTCAGCAGCTGTATCTCCTGCATGAGAAGTGTCTGCTTGTCTGCAGGTACTGCCTGCGCCAGGCGTTGTTCCTCCGGATCCAGGCAATCAAAAAGGAGAGTCTCAAACTCTCCCGTAGTAACTGCATTCTTATTTTTTTCTGGAGCAGCACCGCCCTTGTTTCCGGCAGCATTCTTATTTCCCGGCTGGCCGCCTTTCTTTTTCGCAACGTTGCGTTTCTTCTTTTGCAACGTTGCATTATCCCAGTCATATCTATTCTTCCAGCTTCGGATCGTCCCCTCCGGGATTTTCAGAAGATCTGAAATTTCAATCAGCTTCTTACCTTCCAGGAACAGATCTCTGGCCTGTTCCATTCTGGCATCTGGCGCTCTGGCCATGCACCACCACCTCTCATTCGTGTTTGTTTTTGGGTATAGAAAAGGAGCCACGCTGGGTGGCTCCTCTGCATCGAAAATGTCAAGCATTAATTGGTAACAATTCTTTTTCTAGTAAAATTCTCTCACATTCTGTCTTTAACGCTCTTGCATACTCAAGTACGAACGAATAATGAGATGTCTTCTTCTCATATTCAAAATTGTATCTCCAAACTTCAAACAGCTCTTCTATGTCGGACACATATTCTTCGAAATGCTGTTTATCATATACACTATTTTTAAGATTATTTCTCGTTTCTTCCGAAAACATCTTATAAATATCGGTTTTTAATTTATGCCCACGTATTTCACTTTGCTGGCTACACGCATATGCAATTGACTTGCTAAACAACTCACACGCAAACACACCCATCGTAATCGTCGGACTAAGCAAATGTAATTCACAGCGTTTTGAATCCATTTTTTCTGCGGCATCCAAATATTGAAGTGCCTCTTCATAGGCACCGATGGCTCGTACTTTGTAATCTGTTATCTTCGTTTCATCTTTTCGTCTCTCTAATAACCTCATACTTTACCCCCTCTTTTCTTTTATCATACCTCAAATTCGACAAAAGAAAAGCACCTATCTCACGACAGGCGCTTTCAAAAAGGAGAAGGAAATACTGATAGCAACTAAAATCATCGGAACGGAAGGACTCGAACCTTCGACACACTGGTTAAAAGCCAGCTGCTCTTACCAACTGAGCTACGTTCCAAGGGGGAGGCAACAAGCTTTCACCTGCTGCCTAGTGGGGTTTGACGTAAGCCGTTGGCTGTATGCCTTTGGCTTCCACTCTATTGTATTACGATACAAGCGATATAAACGATATTTTTACAAAATATTATGCTCTTTTAAGTACTTATCTCTTATATAGAGCCTTGGATAGTCCGGACTGTTGCTATATCCAATCTTTGCAGCGATCCTATCCCACGTCATTCCCTCTATGTAGAACATCCGAAACACATACCGTGCCTGACCATCTTCTATGGATCTTATCCAGTCTTCTACGGCCTTGCACCTTGCTTTCTTGTTATCCAGGATCCTCTGACGGCGATCATGCAGCTTCCAGTCAAAACCAGGAACCGCTTTCGGTTGTGGATAGCCTTTGCGGTAGTCCATAACAACACTGATGCCGATCCCGTTATCCCCTTCCATCATTTCTACCAGTTCCAATTCCAGGACTACGATCTCTTTCTTAAGCTTCCGGTAACTGCTCAGAAGTTTCCTGGTTATCTTTATCTTCGCCAATGGTATCACCTCCTCGTAGTTTCGGATCCGGGCAGAGGCTTGTCCCCACATAGGCCGGCATCCTTGCTGACCAGGTTGTAGGCTTCGGCCCAGTGATCATATCCTTGTCAGCTGCAGCTATGGCACTATGCCTTAACAACTGGTTGGCTTTTCTCTGGGCGTCTGACTTTACTAATCCCATTGTATCCTCTCCCTTCTTACGCATGGTGGCTATCACATACTCCACATTGGGGTTTATTCGTTTCCACATGGCTGGCCTCTCTCAATTCCAGTTTTTCCCAGCTTCATATGCTGCTTTCAACTTTTCAAAATCACATGACTCCATAATATTTGCCATTACTGCAATGGTCATTGTGTTTATTTCGTGCATAGTTTTTCCGAGTTTGATGCCCTGCGGCATTACTGAACTATTACGAATTACCGCAAATAATGCCAGTTTATATTTTTCTTCTTGTGTCATTTTATCCTCCAAATCTTAATTTACCGCCATATAAATGAACGGTAAAAACAGAAACCACATAATATCGTCCACTGTTCTATGCTGAACCTCGCCATATAGCAACAATTCTAGTCCCATCCAAATTAAAGCAAGCATTATCCATGCATATAATGTTTTTACAATCTTATCCATTAGCTTTCCCTTTTCTATAAACTCTCCTGCTGTTCATGCGTCTGCATTAGTAACTTAAGCGCCTGGATGCGCATAAAATACTTGGCATATGTGTATGGCTGATCTCGGATCCAATAATCCCGCATCTGCTCCAATGCTTCCTCATCGCTTTGGATCATGTTTTTCAGGGTTGGAAGGTCATACTCTATAGGCTGCAAGCTGTTCTCCTCTGCCTTTTCCCAATCCTTGTCAGCATCATCTGCACTGGCAATTCTCTTTTCAATCTCTTTATCCATGCATTTCTTAACCTGAGTTGTAAACCGCTCATAAGTGCATATACCAAGATCTTCTGTATCTCGATAAAACTCAATGAGCCCTGCGCAAGCTGCTGCCTCTATTTCTTCTCCAAGATCCAGAGCCTCCGTTTTCTGAACTTCTATCAGATTTCGTCTTACATTTTCTACTGATATGCGTTCAGCATCACCAAACAAATATGTAAATCTTCGTTTTACAAGCAACATTGCTAAACGTTTCAGTAAAGCTTCTTTTGCAGCCGGAAGATCTCCGAAATTATAACTTTCATCGATTTTCTCTTCATATTCAACCCATTCTGCAAGGTTTTCCGGGTAATGCTTCTCTGGTTGCTCACTGGTAGCAATTTCTTCCGGAAGTATTTGCGATGTCGCAATCTCCGCATCTTCCTCTTCCACCAGCTCCGTAATCGATATTTCCTGACTGATCGGCTTACCTACTGCCGGCTGAGCCACACTTTCAACAGCTTTGGGCTCATCCTCTTCCATACCAAACAGATCCGCAGTTGATGTTTCAAAGCTTTCCGTCCTCTCTTCCGGCATAACACCAGGTATATCTTTTAACTCTGTCTGCCCTGGTATCTCTATGTAAGGTATTTCCTTCGGTCTTGCCATGCTCCGGATTTCCCGGACGGTCATATCCGGTGTGATCTGCTCCAGCTGCTCATCACTCATGCCAAGCATCTCCTGAAGCTGACTCTTGCTGAAGTCCTTAAACCTATCATCTATGAGCGGACTGTTACCGCCCCTGGAAAACCTTGTGTTCCTGGTAATGTATCTGGATGTGGCAGAGGCACTGAGACCAAACCTGTCCATGGCATACTCATTGATGTTCTTATATCCTGCTTCCAGGTACAGTTCATTGTCCCTGATATGCTTCAGGTAAAATCCCGTTGCGATCACACTGCGTACGGCTGACTGCAGGTTGGACCGGATAAATACCTCTGCATCTTCCAGGGATACATCCCGGTACCACTCCGCGTCTGTATGTTTTACCACTTCCGGAGTTTCCGGGACTGTTACATTCTCTTCCATTTTCCTTTCCCCCTTTCTATCTGCGGTCGATCCGCAGGATAAACTCCCGGTTATCCGTATCTTCCACGATAAAGTCATCTCCTGCCTTGCACAGCCTCATATTATCCAACTGTGCGTTACTCATCGTGCACCAGAAGAAGCTCACACGTAAGATGCTCCTCATATAGGCTCTCCTGGCTATGATCTGCTCCTTGTCCATGATCTTTGCATAATACCCGCCGGCTCCATAGTCCACTCTATGCCTTGCCAGTTCTGCCGCCTGCATTTCTTCCCTCTTCTCCATCTGTACCGCCACCTAACTGCAGCCTGTCCGCTGCCATCCTGATCTTATCATCTAATCTCTGTCTGTTCTCCTGCCGGATCCCAGGCGGAAGCGCTTCTACTCGCTTCATCTCCTGGATCTTAGGACCATATGAGTCACGGAAGAACGCACGCTCTGCCATGATGTTTTCACTTCTGCAGATATTCTGCCATCCAATGTTCTTTACCACTGTCCTGCATGGTTCCGGCAGGCTTTCCAGGGCTGCTGTTTCCTGCATGTACCCATAAGCCCTTACTGCTTTCAAAACCATTCCCCAGGCATCATCTGTACTTAAGACTTCCGGATACTCCATCTGGGTACAAAGCCTGCGGATCTCAGCTGCCGAAGGGAAGAAATTACTCGTAGCCATCAACTGCCTTACTGCGTTCTTGCACTGCTCATAGGGAATATCCCCGATCAGTTCATACCAGATATCCATAGATGCCGCGCTCTTTGTGATCTGGTTCCTGCCATAATACTCTTCCATAGTAGCTGCCAGTGTTGCAAACTCCCTTTTATCCATTCTCCGCCCACCTCCTGAGCCGTTCTGCCTTATCATCAACTGATCTTGCCGCTGTCCTTCCTGACTGCGACTGCATATAAAGAGTTTCAAACTTTTCCCGAAACTTCTTGGTACTCCGGATATTCGCTTTCCAGAACTGGTTGGTAACTGCATACTCTAATGCTGCACGGATCTGTTCTGGTGTCCTATGGTCAATACGGAGCATCCTTTCAATGTGGACACACCACTGGGATTTTTCTTCATCCGTTACCGGAACTCTGGATCCTGGGAATCCTTCCAGACAGGAATGGATCAGGGTATTTACACAGATCATCTCAAAAGAATCCGGAGTAAACATGGTTGCTGCTTCTGCTGCAACGCCACTCTCTTTATTTACTTTTATTTCTTTTTCTTTACTTTTCTTTTCTTTACTTTTCTTTATGTCATTTTTCCGGGAATTATCGTTATTCTTCCAGGAATTATCCTCATTTTTCCGGGAAGAATGAAAAGAAGGGTTCACTTTAATAAAGGGTTCCGTTTCATCCGCTTCCAAAAGCCAGAAACCCTTTATTACCACCGGTGTCTTTTTGGCGCGTTCCTTAACTGCCAGCTGATACCGTTTCTGTATTCCGGGTGAGGTGAGGATAGTGTCCGACTTGAAAAGTGTGCTGTCCAGTAGTGACCGTTCAAGCAAGAATGTCAACACCTGCTCTATGAACCCATCTGAGAGATTCAGGTCTGCTGCCAGGATGAACTTAAAATCATCGTTCCATTCCATGTAGTAGCCTTTTTTGTAGATCTCGCAGAGTAAATAGATATATACCGCGATCCCGTTATTGCCAAACCTGGCGCGCAGGATCCGGATCTTATTATCCGTGAAAAAATCGACATCAAGAGGAAAGTAACTAAGACCTGGCTTCTGCTGTCTTGGCATTTTCCTTTCCTTCCATTATCTGCTGTCCAGCTTCCCATTCCCTGAAGAGCTGGATCCAGTCTTCTAATCTCATAGTGACCAGCCATTCTGACCGGTCCCTGCGGTGGAATACACACGGCTTCTCTCCGGTCCTGGCATCCCTTTTGGACTGTTCCATGGCTTCCTGGAGGTTGAGCCGTTCCACTCTCTTACATTCTATATGGATGCCTGGGAGACCGATCACATCCGCATCACCGCTGGTACCGCAGAACTGCTGCCCTCTCCGGCAGTCATAGCCATGGTCTCTTAACTTTCCGGCCAGTTCTCTTTCTCCACGCTTTCCTTTTTCCCGTTGTGATTTTCCCATAACGATCCTCATCTTTCTTTAAAAAGGGGCGGCGGTCAGCGAATTGAGTTCATGGTCCGCCCCTTCAGGTACAACACCTCTGGTCATTTAATATCGTGACATATAAAACTGACCTTCAAGGTAATAAAACAAGCTTTTTCAAATACAACGGATTATCCGATGATAGTAATGCGGTTTCTGAGTTCCATATCCTGTTCTGCCAGGACAAGTTCAAAATAATCCTTGATCTTCCTTACAGCTTCTGTCTTCCAAAGTCCGCCCTCTGCCTCTACCAGCTTAAAGGCCGGAACTTCTTTGTCACCGATGCGGAATACAAACTGGCTGACAGGCTGTTCGATCTCCTGGAATGTACGGTAAGGTGCCAGTGAGACCGGATTCGGTACGATGGCATCTGCCTTACTTGCCACACCTACCGTCATGGTAGCCACCTGGGTACGTCCATCATCGGAATATGTCTGCTCATTCTTTCTTTCAATGTTTCCTGAAAGGCGGATCACAGCATCCAGATCAGGTGTGGGGACAAAATTGGCCTGCAGGCAGATCATAAAAGTTTCCTGGTCATACCACTGGTTAAAACGGAACTCCGAAGTCTGTGCTTCCGCTTCAAATAAAACTTCTCTCTTACGTTCCGCATCAAGAACCGACATCAGTCTCACTCTGGTAGGGCTGACCACATGGATGATCATCTTTCCTCCCTTCGTAAATTCATCCCTGCAGTTTACGATATAATCTGCCAGCGCTGAAAGGGTGGCAGCCTTTACCGGTTCCGCATAATTTTCTGTATCATATCTCTTCAAGGTCTTGTTGGCATATGTATGGCCACAGATCTCCACTATTTCTGCTTTTGCATTTTCCCTGGCAAGTTCTTCCACATGCTCCAGTGTACCTTTTAATCCTTCTAACATTTCTTCTCCTTCTCAGGCTCATGCCTGCATCCTTCTTAAATCAATAGGGCCTTTTTTCTCTTCAAATATCTCACCGGTTTCCGGATCCACGCTTCTTCCTGCAGTCACATCCTCGTATGCAGCCGGTGGGATCTCCTGTACCGGAGCAACCTGGGGAAGTCTGCTTCCCGGTTCGGACATATCAACACGCCCTGTTCGGACATCCTGTCCAACCAGGAACACGGTTTTTGCCTTTTTAAATCCGGCCAGTTTCGGTTTAACATTGTAGTCTATGTTAAGAGTTCCCTGGCCTACCGGTTTAAACTTGATATTGACCGTTATCTCTCTGGCTGCATCCGGATCCATGTTGGGATTCATGATATTTTTCCCTACCTGCTGCAGGGCAATCTTGAATTTTTCTGCCAGGTCTCCATTTCCAATGCTGTCAAATGTTATCGCCATGCCTTGATCACCTCCTTTCATTTCACCTATTTAGCTGAAGAAATCATCCGCTGCATCCGTCTGCACCTGTGGTGTTGAAGAAACAGGCTGCTGTGCATCCGTTGTTTGGTCAATAACCGGCTGTGTCTGCGGATCAATCACATCTCCTGCAGCATATTCCGGTTCTGCCGTTCCCATTTCTTCTGCTACATACATGCCTGCAAACGACTGTGGAAAGGCTTCCCTTAATGCCTGCACTGCTGCAACTTTCCGGATCATGGTTGCAGGCTTCTTGGACCACTGCGAATTAAGGCTTCCGTCTTTCTTCTTACCTGCATACTCATCAAAAGAAACCTCCATGCGGAAACTGTGACTTCTGTCTTTGCGGAATACTTCTGCATAGCCTCCCACTAATATTTCACCAGAAAGCTTCAACGTTCCCTGTCTGTAACTGATCTCTCCGGTTTCTTCGTTCTGGATAATGATACCCGCTTCCATACCGTCATAACTTGCATGTGCTTCTGCCCTCTTGAAATATGCGTCCTTTCCAACTACCAGAGTTGCCGGTTCATTTCCGTACTTAATGCAGTACGCTTCACGAAGCCATGGATTAAGACCGGTAAAGCGGCACAGGTTGATAAACATCGCAACTTCCTGATCAGATACCCTGTCCTTATCCCCGCTGATCAGATAATTCTTTACTGTTCCAGGTGTAAGTGTTACCTGCATACCGTTTGCCATGTACTTTGTAGTTTCTACCTTCTGTACCGGCTTATTTACTAATTTGTTTGCTACTGCCATTTCTATGTCCTCCTCTTACTGTTTCGGTACCGGCTCAAACCGGATGCCGTTCTCTTTTAAGAATCCTTTTAACTTCATCAGCTGCTCCCTGGTGGCATAGACCCGGAAATCGATCACATTGACCGGCTCTTCCACGGTCTCCATCTTCGGGTCTTCTGTCTTAACCGGTTCTGCTGGAGCTGCCTGCACCGCCTCCTGCCTTCCAGCTGCCATTACCCTCTCAGCTGCAGCTTTTCTCTGTGCTTCCTGCTCTGCCTTTCTTCTTGCCAGTTCTTCCTGGTAAAGCCTGCGGTTCTGCTCCTCTGCCTCTAACTGGTTTCTTTTTGCCATGGCGGCGCCGATATCATAAGTCTCTAAAAAGACTTTCTTCATATCACCGGCATAAGGGCTGTCCACTTCATTTAAGATAGCCAGTCCCTCATCTACCTTCTGGATCAACGCCAGGATCTCTTCCTTAATGGATTTCATAGTAGTGGAAGCAAGGGCATATTTGGGCTGCATCACACGTTCAAACGGAAGATACTTGCCAATGTCATGGATGTTATCCTCATAGAACTCTCTGACCTTGGTTGTCTTTTCCTCACGCAGGCGCTCTTCATAGCCTTTGACCTGGCCGTCAATGTTATCGATCGCTTTTTTGATAATTGCTGTAAGATCATCAACTTCTAAACGGAAGGTCTCATAAGGCTCCATAACCTTTTTGCGTACTCTGGATTTCTCTGCTTCCAACGCATCTTTAAACTTATTTAACTTTATTCTGTCTTCTTTAGCCTTTTTGATCATGTCATCTGTATAAACAGATGCTGCATATTCCGCAGAAATAGGCTCTATATAGCTTTTAAGTTCTTCATAATTCCACTCGATCCGCTTTAAGAAGCTGTCTTCCGGGTTATAAACTTTCAATTCCAACATGTCTGTTCTCCTTTTTACTGTAATGGTGGAAGGACTCTGTTTGGGCTTGTCCCTGTAACTACACAGTTCCAAAGCCTGCGTTCTGCATCTACCAGAAAACAGATATCATCTTCCACCTCTTCGCGCTCTATAAATCGTTCTATCGTTTCAAGGCGCATTTCTTCTCCATACCAGCTCTTCAGCTGGGCTTTTAATACTACAAAGTCATATTCTGTTACCGCCAGATAATGAAGGACTTGGCAGTAATAGTTATCCGGGATCCCTTTTCTCCATTTCTCCCACTGGGAAGACCGCAGGATATTGGATGTTTTGATCTCCAGGATCCCATGTCGTCCGGTACTGTCCAGAAGTTCTCCGTCCAGAGAAGCGTGCATCCAGGGATATTTTGAATTGATGAACATGTTATTTTCATCATAGGAAACTTTATATTCCGGATGATCCAGGATAAACAATGCTCTAAGATACTTCTCTGCTTCGGTTCCATACTGGACATAATCCTTATCAGAAATGTCTTCCGGAAGCACCAGTCCTACCTTTTCTTCCCAGAGTTGCACGTTATCCTTATAAGGATTTAGTCCCACACAGGCAGCCGCATCCGAACCGCCTATGTGGTTCTTTCTCCCCTGCAGCCACTCTTCCCGGCTATTAAACAGCTTTTTAGTTACCATTCGTAAGCCTTTCCAACATCTTTTTCTTGCAGCGTCTCTCGGTCTCTTCTATAAATGCTGTCAGCATTGCGATTGCCTGCATATCATTATCAGTCATGCGGCTGATTGCTTCTGCTATGCCATCTGCTAAGCCTTGTACCATCATAGAACCCCTTAACCCTTTACCGCCGACTACGGCTAACTGAAACTGGTTCTCTTCTTTCATCTCTCCCAAACCGATCGCTACAATCAGACCACAGTCCTCGGTCTCTCCTGCTTCCCTGTTATCTACTACAAACTTCGCTTTTACCATCTTGCATTTCTCCTTCTCCCTCCGTATAATGAGGGTGTACAATTTTTTTGTTACCGGACCTTCCGCAGTTGCCGCTGCCTGGGTCCTTTTTTATGTAGCCTCTGCATGCCTGTAAGCGGCTTCTCTCCATACACCGGTTCTTCTTTATGCAGGTACCGCACTGGTCATTCCGCACAGCCATCACAGCACCTGGACCGCAAGCGCAGCTCCAAGCATCATGAAGACTATCACCCACATGCCACCGGCTATAAATGTCTCTGTGATACCTACCCAGTCCACAGCTTTCTTCTTAGGTCTGGTTGCCTGTACTGCCACATAGGACAGCTCCATGCCGGTCTGGCCGTCATAGTTCTTGATCTTTGCCATTACTTCTCTCTCCTTTCCAAGCTCTATTCATATCCTGGCACACTGGATCCGGTAATCTGCTTTAACTTCTCCGGATAGATCTTGTACCGCCAGGTCTTAGTCCCCGTCTTTTGAGGACTTAAAACCATTCCCAGATCCATGCTTCCATTACGCATGTACTTTCTTACGGCCGCTGCCGACAGTCCCAGAAACGGAGCTGCATCTTCTGGTGAAAGATATCGTTTTTCCATGTAAACACCTCCTACTCCAACAGCTTCTCAATGGGTAAATGAGAACCGTTAATATACTTGTTTTCCTTATCTCCCTAGTGATATACTTTCCATACAAGCGTTGCAGCGCCGAGTACAAAAGGAAGGAGAAATTACCCATGGATTTCAAAATCAAAATAAAATGTCATAAGTGCATGTGCAAATTTGAACTTCGACCTGAATCAATCAATTGCACTAAAATTATTTGTCCTAATTGCACTTCCGAAGTTAAACCCGAATATTCTGCACATATATTAAACGGAATAAGAGAACTTAGTCTTGTCCCAGAAAGCTATTCCGACGATGATGAACTCATTTATCCGCAAACAGGTTTTTCTTTTGAAGTACAACACTATTCATCGATACAAGGACTTAAAGAATAGGGAACATCATTTAATGCTTCTAAAGTAATATCAAAAACTTTTTTCGCCTGGTTATATGACAGCCCGCTGCTAATAACCAGGTCACCTATTTTATTAGATATCTGAATCAACTTTTGATTTGAAATTTGTTCTTTTACACCATTTGTTCTATTCGTTTTCCTCGCCTCCTACTCCAACAGCTTCTCAATGGGTACCCCCATCTATCCCATACACTGGTATTTTTGTTTTATGTATGTTATACTTTTTACACTTACCAATAAGAAACGGTGGTGATTTCATGAAAAAATATTTTTGTGACTGGAGCAATTATGTTTCTTTTGCTTTAGCATTACTTCCAGCCTTTGCAATGTATTACTTCAACCCTCACGATAGTGTTCCATATATTGCATTTATCATTGTGGTTTTTCTAGCCTTTCTCTTCGCCTGGCTTTCCTACAAACTGTATAACGATTTGCGGCAAGTTGCTCTTACATACACTATTGAAATCGTTAAATGTACTAATAATCGTTGCCTCTGTAAACCGTGTCCATTTTTAAGTCATCATTCAGTTGTTTCATTTTTCGAGAATATTGATGGATATGAGGAACTAATAACTTATGGATATGTCGAGACTATTACCAACAATGGCCTCGCCCAAATCATCTTATTCTCAAACGATGAAAAGAAAGAGGATCACTTTTCTCTCATTTCCAATCATTTGAGTTCCATAATAATTAAACCCACTATAACTATCGAAACAGCTGAAACCATAACGAATTTAAACCTGGAGGTAAATTATGAAAACGACCATTAAAGTTGTGAATGTAATTGATGATTACAAACTTGTTCTTAACATTGGATCTGATGACGGTGCCACAGAAGGCCAAAAATATCTTATTTATGAAGTAAGCAATGAAGAAATCTTTGATCCTGACACAAAAGAATCCTTAGGTTTCCTTGAACTTGTTAAAGGGACTGGGATAATCACTCATGTACAACCTAAAATCAGTACCATTGAGTCATGTATTTATGACAAGTCTCCTATCAAAACCATTCGCCGTAATCCAATGATTCCTTTCTCAGAATACATTGAGACAACGGATTCCAATGAAAACCAGCGTCCTTTCGATAATCCTCAAATTGGTGATCTTGCTAAAAGGGTTAATTAAACACATAAAACTGCAGTAATCGAATAGTAAGCATCAATAATGATATGCTCCAACCGAGTAAACCGCTGATCAAAAGCCGATATGACTTCTCGTTGTATCGGCAATTCTTTTTTAACTTCCGACGTATGCATTCCGATAATTCCATTCTTCTCACGCTCCTTTCTCACCTAATACACCAGATGCACCTATTAATAAGTAATCCACATCTGTCCCAAACATGTCCGCCACCGAAGAAAAAATAATCACTTCTTAAATGACCATAATTTCTTTTGTTCATGCGTAAATTTGCAGTAATCGCAGGCAGTATGGGGATACCTATGTATTAGGTTAATAATGTAAACCCTGTACCCTGCAATTCCTGCGGCAATTCCAAGCAGAAACGCAACAGCATCTCTCATTTTTCTCTCACCTCCTTCTCCAATAGGTCTTCGATTTAACATCGAATCTGCAACTATTTCAAGCTATTGACTTTTCGAAATAAAAATATTGCTTTCCCAATTCATTCTCAGTAAAATAGATATGGAACTTTTAACCATTGCTGAGGAATTTACATGAATAAAAAAGACAATTTCAAATTTCCCTTTGAACAATTTCATGCACAGTTAGAGCAAATAGAAAAGCTTTACACATCACCACTTATTGATACTGTTACACAGCAACAGGCTCTTCTTCACTCTTTTGCACAGCCACTTGCTGCCTTTGAGAAATCCGTTCTTCCTTTTGAGCAGTTTCGCGTTCAATCCGAAAAAATCGGAACGCTTTTCTCTTCTCCGATTAGCGAAATGGCCAGGCAGCAACAGAATATTTACAGCAGTTTAATTGCTGATGCTTTTAAATCACCACTGCATGATCTGGTCAATTCATTTTCCAAAACTTACGGTACAGAGTTTGCGAATCTGATTCAATCTTCTGCCACTGTCGCCATCAGAGATGAGTTTTCGTCCATCACCAAATCACTTGGGCTTCAGTTCACCGCTGATATTAACGCTCAGTTATCTGCCGGCTTTGAACCTTTAATTTCAGCGCTCGATGCCATACGGATAGCCCCAAAATATGTTGAAGTTCCTGCAGAACTGATTCCTAATGATTTTGAGTATGATGAAAAATCAAACCCACCAACCCATCGCGGAGCTATAATTAAATTATCACCAGCACAAACTCAGTTTTTAATTGGATCCATCTTATTTCCCTTAATACTTTGGATTGCCTCATATATCATGAGCCTTTCTCCCGCCGCTTGGCAGGAGCAATACCACAAGGAAGAAATGGAAAATGATGCCAAACTTATTCAGCAGAACGAACTCATCATTGAACAAAACAAAACCATCATTGAGCAAAATGATCGCACTATACGGCAGAATGATGAGATTATTGAAATTCAGCAAAAACAGTACGAAGCTTGTTTAAAAGGTCTTGAAACATTGGAAGCTATTTACTACAAGTTGGATTCTGATTCCAATTCTCCAGAAGTTGATTCAATGTCGTCTTATGCAAAATGTCGTTCTGTTGATGCTCAATCAAACGCTGACCAAGTTGAACCAGTTCCTGTTTCTGCTGAACCAACTCCTGCCCCAACTGAACCAGAGCCTCATCCTGCTGAATCACAGCCTTCCACAACTCCTCATTCGCCTGACGAATCTGAACAGCCGTCAGAATCTGACTAACTACCAATGAAGTGAGAATCCATATTTTCCAGTCCGGAAAGTGTGGGTTCTTTTTTTTTCCCATTTACTTCACCTCCTTATCTGGCAGTCTGGGCTTTAAGAAGAAATCTGTATTAACTCCAAGCACACCACAAATCAGAGCATATTCTTCTAAAGTAAGCTTTCGATTTCCATTTAAAGCCAGGTTAAGCTTTGCTAGATTAAGTCCCGCTCTTTTTCCTACATGCGCCTGAGAAATTCCATTTTCCTCTAAGTATTTTTTTATTTCCAAGCATTCTTTCAATTTCATCACCTCGTTTCCAATTATCTTGGAATATATTGCTATATTAATTCTATTTTCTTGGAATGTCAATATGTTTCTCCAAATAAATTTCAAAATAATTGGAATGCCTATTTACATTTTCCAAATAATATTGTAGTATTCTCATATAAGGAGGTACACACATGACATTCGGTGAAAAACTAAAACAAGCTCGTAACGATGCTGGTTTAAAACAATCTGAACTTGCCAAAATACTGGGTACTACAAATACAACTATTAGTAATTGGGAAAAAGGTGTTAGCAAACCAGATTTAGATATGCTTTCTTATATCTGCGGTGCGTTAAAGGTAAGAGCTTCCTATTTTCTTCAACCTATCGTACCTGATGACGGTATAACTATTCCTGAATTTAATATGGTAAAAAAATATCGTGCCCTTGATGATTACGGACGAAAACTCATAAATTTAATACTAGATACAGAAACCGCCCGCATAAAAGAATACGGCCCACTTACAGCTCCGACTATCGTAGAATACCAGTCACGTCCAGACAGCAAGATCATCGTTCTTCCTTATTTCCGTGCCGGTGTCTCTGCTGGATCTGGAATATTCATTCTTGGAAATGAAGCCGAAGATGAAATAGAACTTCCGAACCTCTCGGAATATGCCGCTGCCGACTTTGCCATTGATGTTAATGGTCAGAGTATGGAGCCTGAATTTTCTGATAAAGATATTGCCCTGGTGAACCAGGATGCCGAAATGCAATTAGGTGATATCGGGGTATTTGTAATAAACGGAAATGCTTTTATAAAAGAATTAGGTGAAAAAGAATTAATCTCCCATAATAAAGATTTCAAAAATATTGCTATTCATAGTGATGATAATATCGTCTGTATGGGAAAAGTAATAGGAAAAGTTAAATAAGAATATAAAAAGAGCCCCTGATTAGGACTCTTGGCGCATAATCGTTATAGTAATTGGTTTTAAAGTATCCACGATCCCACCACATGGATCCGGAGCTGCATTTACAGGATGCATATCCCATAAATAGTCTCCAAGATACTCCAACAATGTAGCAAGGTCTTCCTTGGCATAGCTACCACTTATCTGGTGGCCGTCTCGGTCAGTAAATGAAAACCTTGCTTCTAAGTTACCTATTGTATGCTTATTCATAAAAGCACCGCCTTTCGAAGGGAATAGCACAAAAACCTTTTGAAATTATCATAGCATACGGCAAAATAATATGCATTATATCTTCTTTAAACAAAGAGATATGCAAAGAAAGGAAGTGTTCACATGCCATTGTTAAAAAACGATCAGTATACATCTGAAGACTACTGGAACCTGCCAGAAGGTACAAGAGCCGAACTCATTGACGGAAAACTGTATGACATGGCACCACCCAGCCGGATCCACCAACAGCTTGTTATGGAACTGGCCGGAACTATCCGTGAATATATAAAGAAGAACCATGGCAACTGCCAAATATACCCCGCCCCATTCGCTGTCAACCTTGACGCCGATGATAAAGACTGGGTAGAGCCAGATATTTCCGTGATCTGTGATCCAAATAAGCTCACTGATCGAGGATGCAATGGAGCCCCTGATCTGATTATAGAGATTGTATCTCCTTCCAGCAGCAAAATGGACTACGGCAAAAAGAATGCTCTTTATTCTGATACCGGTGTCCGTGAGTATTGGATCGTAGACCCAATAAAGGAAAGAGTTATTGTATATCGCTATGAAGAAGATGCCGCGCCTACTATTTATACATTCACGCAGCCAATTACCGTAGGCATCTACAAAGACTTAACTATTACCATTGCAGATTTACTGAATTAAATAGTAAAAGACCGCCCCTGCGCCAACAGGAACGGCCTCTTACATAGATTTTCTCTTGCCAGTCTCCCGGCATGATATAAATCAGTCTCAACACCTGAATTATATCATCTCCAGAGCGTCTGCGCAAGGGGCGTCTTTTTTGTACCCATTTTTACCTCAAAACAGAGGAATCCACCATTGCGACGTCGCAATCCAATCAAAGGAGAAATGATATATGCCAAGAAGAAAAAAGCACAGCCGCCTTCCCAATGGCTACGGCTCCATCCGTTACCTGGGAAAGAACCGGAAGAACCCATATGCAGTCCATCCGCCTGCAAATATCGATGGTGACCGCCCTGCAGCCCTCTGTTACGTTGATGACTGGATGAAGGGCTTCATCATACTGACCGCCTACAAAGCCGGTACTTATAAGCCTGGCATGGAAAAGGATCTGGAAGTATTATCTGAAGACGAAAAGGATCTGGATACTCTGGCCCAGAAGCTCATGGCGGACTACAGCCTGATCAAAGGTGTAGTTCCACCAGAGAAGCCTAAGACCTTTGCGGATGTTTATCAGCTCTTCTATGATTCCAAATACCATGCAGGAAGCACATTCTCACAAAGTAGCAAAGATTCCATGCGTGCCGCTTACAAAAACAGTGCTGTTCTGCATGACCGCCCCTGGAATTCTTTAAGAGCGATTGATTTTCAAACCGTTCTTGACAGCTGTCCTCTGAAGCGCAGCAGCATTGAATTAATCTTAAATCTTTTTCGCCAGATGTGTGACTTTGCTGTTGATATGGATATTTCAGACAAAAATTATAGTCGTAATCTTACGATAAACAAAGATGAGGATGATGAACATGGTATCCCATTCACACCACGAGACTTGATGACCTTATGGTGTCATTCTGATAATGATGTAGTAGAACTGCTTCTGATACTCTGTTATTCTGGCTGGCGTATCAATGAAGTACGAAAATTACACATTGACCTGGAAAACGGATATTTTGAAGGTGGAATAAAAACAAAGGCTGGAAAAAATAGAATCGTCCCCATTCATTCTGCGATCTATTCACTGGTACAGCACCGGTACAAATTATATGGCACCCTTCTATCACAATCTGCCCCAGCTTTCAGGCAGAACATGTATCAGGTTTTAGCGCAGCTTGGAATAGAAAAACATACTCCTCATGATTGCAGACACACTTTTTCCAAACTTTGTGAAGATAGCCATGTAAATGAGAATGACCGAAAGCGCATGCTTGGACATTCTTTTAGTACTGATGTAACAAACCGTGTTTACGGCCACCGTGATTTAAAAGATTTGAAAATAGAAATTGAAAAAATTGATAAAGAATGTTTTGTGACTTTATTGTGACCAATAGACCCCAAGAATACTTATTTTTTCTAAAGAGTTCTAAAGACCGGATATTGAGGAAAACCGCATAAAACCTTGCTTTTTACGCGGTTTCCATTCAATTCCGTTTACTTCAAAACAGTAAAGTTTTTAAAATTCATTAAGGTTTGTATCATTAAAAAGCCTTGTATTTACTGGATTTCTTGTTTTTGCTTGTGACTTTATTGTGACCAATAGGGCAAAATGAACCTAAAGTTTTTAAGAGGATTTATATTATTTTGCAAGCCCCGGATAATGTAGGGCGCCGTCCTGATCAGGAGTAAGGACTACTGGTTCAGTTGCCATGCGACCGTCCTGATCCAGGTAGTACCACTTGCCATTTATGGTCTGCAAGCCTTTAAGCATAGCACCGTCAGAGCCAAGGTAATACCAAGAGCCTTTGTACTGGTACCAAGTGTCATGGACCATCATGCCGGCGCCGTTAAACCAGTACCATTTGTCTCCATCCTTGTACCAATCATTAGAAACATATTTTCCTGAGCCGTCTTTTAAATAGAAGCGCCAGCCTCCATTTTCCTGCTGCCAGTCGGTCTTTACCTGCTCTGGTACCCAAGTCTTCATGAACTGTTCGGGAGTTCCGAACTGTTGGATAAGTGGCGTTGGTGTGCTTCCCCAGTCGGGCAGATACAAATGTGGCTTATCTACAATGCTGGACCAGTCTCCACCCCAGGCAAGTCCCAGCTTTTTGCCAATCTCTGCAGCTTTTTCAAAATACCCTTTACCGTCATTGTAAGCATCATCGGAGATCTTGCCGTCTCCGTCTACATCCATTTTCAGATAAAAATCAAAGGCAATTCCCCACTGGTGCTGTGACTTGTAAGAACTGCCTTTTGCATTGGTTACAATGTTTCCCGGTTTAGTTCGCCCTTGGGCATACAGGGCATCCTGCTCTGCTGCAGTACGCAAAGTCTCACTAATGGCTACGGTAATGCCTTCGGCGGCGCAGGCTTTGAGCCAGGCGGCTGCGATACGCTGGAGCCGCGGGTGACATAAGGTAATGTCTCTCATGGTATCACTCCTTTACTTCAAAGCAGATGTTCTGCCACTTTTTATAAGCATCAAAGTACATCTCACGCTTATCACCGTTATAGGTCAATTCATAGTACATACCGTCTGAAACAGTAGTGCTAAGCAAAGCTTTATGGTTTTGAAGTGTCTTGCAGGACCAAACAACAAAAATATCATCTTCACAAATTCGTTTCTGATCAGTCTTGTCCGCATTCTCGTTGAAATAATTCATCACATGCTTTTTACATAATGTAATAAATTCCTTGCTTCCCATATTTTTTGTCCTCTTTCCTTTAATAATATGTAGGGCTGAACTACGTCTGCCCGTTGCGACGTCGCAAATGGCAGCCATAACCCGGGCTGCCTGCGGGAGATGTATGGATCACCTCCATTCTAAGTTTCACTACCTACATTTTCCCTACTGCTATCAATCTTATTTTTCAGTGCTGCTATGTACTTCATAAGCCACTCCGGCACCGGCGCACCCATGCGTCCGGCATTTTCTGTGATCGACAATGCTTCATTCAGCATATACCATACCGTAACCAGTAAGGAAAGCATGGTATTTGGAAGGTTAAATCCCAGTACACCAGACGTCTGAATGATCACATAATCAATTACCATTCCTACAGCGATCACAAAAAGATACGCTACCTTTTTAGCAATGCCCTTAGCACC